>BNJV01000703.1_pt1 | contig 41593 bp, 69 predicted proteins | sample 8540591 | NCBI WGS metagenome assembly BNJV01 (sample SAMD00202457, study PRJDB9452) | human saliva metagenome | host: Homo sapiens
GCAGCGCGCCCAGAGCATCGACGCGAGGAAGGCGACCCTGAACACCAATAAGGTCGAGGACGTCGGCTGATCGCGACACCTCTACCGGTTCACGCGTTTGACGAAGCGGGAACATGCTAGTCGGCCTCGCCCCCATCGGCTCGCCCGCCCCACGGGGATGCGACGGGTCGGGGTGACGTTCGTTGAAGAACTCGACGATGTGGAAGCCGCACTTGTTGACGTAGAAGTGGATGTTGCGCACCTCGAAATAGGGCGTGACCAGGGTCCATTCCCTCACCTGCGGGTGCGCGGCCTCGATGGCGAACCAGGCGCGCGTCCCCACTCCCCTGGAATGAACCGAGGCCTTCATCGCGAAAGGAGAACCTCGCCTCGATGCCCGACGACGGTAAGGATGACGTTGCCCACGACCTCGCCGTCCTCAAGGATGCGATAGGCGAGCGCTCCCGGCGCATTCAGGGACTCCTCAATGTCGGACAGTGGGAGAATCGGCTGCGCCGTTGCACTGCCCTCGCTGGGACCAGACGGATGCTGCTCACGCGCGGCGAGACGCTCCCCCACGAAGGATCCCTGCGGGTTGCCCTGGAAGTGCTCGAAAGATTCCTGAAAGTCCGCGATCAGCGCAGGACGCTCGGTGTCAGTCAGGGGCACAAGCATGATCGTCATGGGCTCATGATATCTATGAACGGCTGAAACCTGATGGCAGGGGTTTCTTTCCTTAGCATCCTGGGGACGGAGCCCAATGACGCGTGCCCCGAGTTCATCCGCGCGCAACGTCAGACAGTCGACGCCGGAGCACGTGCAGCGCCGGTAAGCTAAGCGTGGTCACCGTCCGAACCCACGCGAGGGAGGCATTCATGGACAAGCGAGATCGCATCCGAGGGGCAATGATCGGCTGCGCCGCTGGAGACGCGCTGGGCTACCCGGTTAAAGTGCTATCAGAGGCCGCTATCGTCGAACGCTACGGCCTGCGCGGGATCACCGCCTACGACTTGGACGAGAACGGAACCGCGCACTTCACCGCGGACACGCAGCTCATGCTGCTCAGCGCAAATGGGATCCTCTTCGCTCACACGCGAGGAGCGCTCCGCGGGATCATGGCCCCTGTGTACCAGTATTTCGACGCTTTCTACATGGACTGGTATCGGCTCCAGACGGAGAAGCAGCCACGCCGAGGCCCGGTGCGGATGGATTAACGCCCTACCCTGCCCCTGTCCGCGAAGCTCTCCCTCTCCACCTCCATGAGGGTCTTTGGTTCCGACAAGTTCGGCTCGATGGACGAACCCGTCAATGATTCCAAAGGCTCCGGATGCCTGCTGCGGGCCGTCCCCATCGGCCTGTCCTACTCCGACGACCCCGCCTATATTCTCGACTTGGCGGCAAACACGGCGGCCCTCACGCACGGCAACGAAGTTGCCTGGGTGGCATCGAAATTACTAGCCTCATCATCTCACTCATCATTCACCAGGAGCTCTCCATCGCCGAGGCCGTCAACGAAACACTGAAGGCTCTGGACAAGTCCTTCCCCGATTCCCGCAAGGCCGTGCACGAACTGTTGTCCTCCATCTGGTCCGCCAGGCCGCTTGCTACCTCAGCCTCAAGCGACCTGGATGCCATCCACGCCCTCGGCGAGGGTGGGTCTCAACGAGGCCCTGGCAATTGGCATCCTCTGCGCACTACGCTACGAGAACGACATCGCGGGAGCGATGACTTTCGCTGCCAACCACGGAGGCAACTCCAGCACAACTGCGGCGATCGCGGGAATGCTCGTCGGAGCACGAATCGGTTTCAATGCGATCCCCGGACAGGTTCGTTGACAGGCTCGAGCTCGTCGACGTCATCCTCGAGCTGGCCGACGACGTCACCACGGACGCCCAATGTCCGATTGGGGCCCGAGTAATCCTGTGTGGGAACACTAGTACATCTATGAAGACTACGCCTATTGGCGCAGGCGCACCCCGGAGGCCAAGGAAGACAAGGAAGACAAGGAAGGCGAGGCCAAGCAGACCAACTAGACCAGCACCCTTCGAGGCTACAACTCCAGCCTCATGTGCACGAGCTCCTGGTAGCCCGAAGTCGCGGACCGGTAGCCTCGTGGGTTGCGCCCATACTCCTCGAACCCCGCGCGCCGGTAGAGGGACACCGCGCGTTGATTGTCAGCCACTACACTCGAGGCTCGAGGCTGGGTGTAGCCCAGCCCGACGCACACAGTCGATACTCGCCTCCATGAGCACTCGGCCGATCCCCATCCCCAGTATTCCTGGAGCACGCTGAGTCCCGAAACGCGCCCGGTGAGCCACCTTGCGCCTGCCGCCCACCGCCGCGACTCCAGCACTGCCCACAATCTTCCCATCGACAACGGCGACAGAGCTCGACCTCATTGTCACTGCGCTCCGTTTCCACCAGCGAGCGAGCCTCTTGTTCATCATCAGAGCCTTGCTCGTCCGGATATGACAGCAGGTAGTCAGTCTCGGAATGCGTGCGCTGCATACGTCACGCAGCGCACGGGCATCCGACGCGACGGCATTCCGCACGAGGAGTTCCACTCACCCTGTAACAGCACTCGTTTTCGGCGTACCTCATCGTCGGTCCCACTTCCTCCCTGACGACAGTCCTCACAACAGTGTGAACGCCCCGCAGCATGCTGTCGAGCTTGAAATAGCTACACGCTCCAGACCTCAGCCCTCCCAATGACCGGGCAGCGCTGACGGCAATCATCAGGCAGAGACAGGACCGTTCAGGCAGCTTTGCCCACTAGGCTCAACACCATTGCACAGTGACGCAGAGCGAAATAGAATACGCTGTATTCAGCTCTAGGAGGTCACCATGCCCACCATGACCATGCGCCTTGACGAGACAGACGCCGAGGTCGTGCGCAAGTACGCCGAATTTGAGGGAAAAACGATCTCCGACTTCGTTCGAGACGCCGTCTTCGAGAAGATCGAGGACCAGCAGGACCTTGCAACTCTGCGCGAAGCAGTCGCAGCAGACAACGGCGTTCGGTACACCCACGAGCAGGTACTCACGCAGCTGGGCCTGTAAATGTCCTACCACGTCGAGTACAGCGACACAGCCCTCAAGCAACTGAAGAAAATGGACCGATTCGAGGCACGACTCATTACGTCATGGATCGGCAAAAACCTCGAGGGCTGCTCCGATCCCCGCATCCACGGCAAAGGCCTGACCGCCAACCGATCAGGCGAGTGGCGCTACCGCATCGGCAACTACCGCGCCCTGTGCATCATCGAAGATGATCGCCTCATTATCGAAGTCTTTTCCGTCGGACACCGCCGACACATCTACCTGTAAGCACGCGGCCACACCGACGTCATCCAGCATTACCGCCAGACTTATACCGCCACTGGCGGTAATCGCGTGACACTAAAAGGGCCCTGGTTCGCGAAACGGCAGGAGGCCTCGTCCATTGACGAGGCTCTGGGCCGGGAACGCGCGAAACGCTCAGTTGGTCCCGTGGAACGCCCAGGCACGGCCACGCACGCCGCGCGCGATGTAGCTGGCGCCCGCGAGCGCGAGAGCCACACCCAGGCCAGTGTAGAAGAAGGCGATGAACCAGTCGGGGAAGAGCCCTGCGGCGCGCATGCAGATGCCAAACGACATCATGATCGCCATCATGAGGTAGCTCTTGCGGTCGAAGAAGCGGACGACGTGGTGGCGTTCCCCCTCCAGGTCGGCGATGCGCTGGGCGTTCTTCTGAACAGAGCTTGCTGAACATGAGGTGGAAGGCGCAGAAGATTGCCGCCGCACCGCCCGCGAGCGCCAGGAAAATGATCGCGGCGACCCCACGCATGTCGATGGCCGCGCGCACGCCGAGGATCGCGACGTTCAGGTGGCGAGCAGCCAGACGATGCCAGCGACGGCGATCAGGGGCTGCTTCTTGATGCGGAATCGACTCATTTCTTAGTGTCCTTTTCGTCTGCGATGTCGTCATACAGGGAGGCGTCGAGGAGGGCGAACAGCATCTCACATTCGCCGCCCTCCATGAGGGAGGCGAAGACGGCGCGAAGCACGTAGCGACACAGGGCCTCGGCACTCATGGGACCGACGAGCCGGGAGCGATCCACGGCCTCGTCCGCGTCGAGGACACGCACGAGCCCGCGCTCGATGTGGGTGAGCATGGGGGCGCGCACGGCCTCGAGAGCTTCCTGTTCTGCGCTGGGCAGGCGGCGCATCTCGGCGAACCAGTCGACGCTCATGTCGGCGCGCGCGGCGCATGGGGCCTCGCGGAATCGCCGCACGTAGGAGGTGAAGCGCTCGCCGGGGCGCACGGCGCACAGCTCGTCGGAGAGGTTCTCCTCGAAGAAGCGGGTGAGCACGGCGGCCGTCAGGTCCGCCTTGGTCGGGAAGTAGCCGTAGACCGAGCCAACCGCGATTCCGCACGCGGTGGCGACCTTGCGCACGGAGAGTGCGGAGATGCCGTCGCGCGAGGCGATGGCGTAGGCCTGACTGACCAGTTTCTCCGGGTCGATCACTTGTTTGGGCACGAAATCCTGCTGTTTTACTACCTGCAACAATCTATAATGAACAGTGTTCAGTATAGGCTTGAGCACGGATGCGTCAACAACAAAGGAGTTCACATGGACCACATCACCCTGAATAACGGTGTCGCTATTCCCCAGGTCGGCCTCGGCACCTACCTGCTCGAGCCGGACGATGCCCAGTCGGCGGTCACCTACGCGCTCGACAACGGCTACACGCTGATCGACACGGCGAACGTCTACGTGAACGAGCGCGCCGTCGGGCGCGGAATGCGCGCGTCCTCGAAGGCGCGCGAGGAGATCTTCCTCGAGACGAAACTCTGGCCGTCGTTCTTCGAGCGTCCCACCGCCGTCGACGAGACGCTCGAGCGTCTGGGCACGGACTACATCGACCTGATGATCCTGCACCAGCCCGCCGGCGACACGGTCGCGGGATACCGCATCCTCGAGAAGGCGCATAAGGAAGGCAAGATTCGTGCGATCGGCCTGTCAAACTTCGACGTTGCCCAGACGCAGCGCATCCTCGACGAGTGCGAGGTTGTCCCCACGATCAACCAGGTCGAGTGCCACCCCTACTTCCCGCAGACGGAGCTCAAGGAACTCCTCAAGGAGCACAACATCGCGCTGCAGGCGTGGTACCCGCTGGGCGGGCGCGGCAACGACTCGATCATGTCCGAGTCCCTCGTCCAGGAACTCGCCGAGAAGCATGGCAAGTCCCCCGCCCAGGTGCTGCTGCGTTGGCACATCCAGCAGGGACACATCGTGATCCCGGGCTCGAAGACGCCATCGCACATCGCTCAGAACATCGACCTGTTCGATTTCGCGCTGACCGACGAGGACATGGCCCAGATCGATTCCCTCGACAAGGGGAAGCCGTTCTTCGAGCACAACGACGAGGTCTTGGCCGGGTTCCTCGCATACGTGCCCGACGTGGAGGGCCAGAAGTAGTCCCACTACGCGCACTGAGCCAAACGCACGACTGTTTCGGTAGCGACACCAGGCGCACATAACGAGGCCTACCCTGCTTGGCGGGGCAGGCCTCGCGGCGTAATCAAGGGGGTCGTGTTGCTCATGAGCCTGTTTCTACCATCTGAAGTGAGAGGGAATCTCATCGGGAGGTTCGCGCAGACTCGATGGGATGCTTCGACCATGACTAGCACCGCCGTGTGGACAACCTGGCCCGATCCCCTCACATGTACCGCATGTTCATAGGCATCCCCATGATCAACCCTGTCCGCCAACGCAGCTTTTCGGCGTAGCCCTCATCGGGGCCGACGCGATCAGTCTGGCCCTCTACCTGCGCGGGATGCACGCCGGGTGTAACCACCCGCGGCCGAGGCCTCTCACGAGACTGGCCCCTCCTCACACTCAACTATGATGAATCCTTCATCCGGTTACCAGGAATGGCGAATCACGCAGACACCAAGTTACCAAGCCGCACTGCGGCACTCACCCACATCATCGAAGGAAATATCGGATGCGTAAAGGCGCCGATCTCACATAAGACTCCCATACTGCCAGCATCTCATCGGAAAGCCGCACCTTCTCTAGTCGACTCCTATAATCGGCAACAAAAAGCAGACGTTCCCCTTTTGCGCGCTGTTGCCTCGAGGGCACTCTTGACCTGGCCATATTCAATCTGATCACCACGAGTATTCAAGAATACGTAAATGTCATAGAAGTCCCTCCCACGTGTATTTGCAACACCTCTACTGACGACCGTTTCAAACTTTTCAGCGAGAATCGTCGCCACAGGATAAGACATAAGCCTTATTGCACGATCTTCGAACAGCATCGGATACGGATACTCAACCTCCGCAGGAACGATGGAATCACCTGTTGTGATATCAACTTTAATTGGCGCATTCATTCTTCCATACCTGACCATAATATGAGCACGCCAATTTGGATATTCGTCATCTGTTCTGATTGACTCGACCCGCTCGAAGATGTATTCCATTCCGTCACCGACATCAACAGAGCAGATCTGCTCCATCGTTTGCTCAATAGAGTCGCGATCAAGAGGCATACCAACAACAGTTGTATCCATATCCATCGTCGTACGCAGAGAGACACCAATCATCGAAGAAATCAGCAGGCCACCTTTGAGAATGAACTTATCAACATACGACGTTTTCTCGAGACGAAGCAGCAAATGTTCAAATAGAAACATCTGCAGGGACTTCTTGAGGGCGCAGCCCTCTCTCTCGCAATTGCTCGAATCTTTCCACGCAGACTCGCATCGTTACGAATCACCACGATTACAACACCTCCAGATACACCGCAACTCACGACGTACTCCAAGAGCTGAGCACATATCAGTCAGCCCTTGCAGGTCCTTCTCGCCCCTCCGAAAGTACCCTCCGATAGCATCTTGCATAAGCTGAGCATCGACAGTTCCAGCCTTCCTTTCCCGAATCAGGGTCGGCGATTGCGCGCTCAGCACCATAGCTCCTCACCGTGTTACCGGAAGGCGTTACAAGGCACGTTACGCCAAGTTCGTATAGGGTCAGGGCCGCACCCAATGAACCTGAATACCCGGAAATTCCTGAGCCATCTTCACAGAGTTATATCCCCGGCACTGTCACGGACTGTGCGACAGGCAGACGATCCGACAGTCCATTGAGATACAGGGCGCTGGCATGGGAGAAAACTACTCTTTTTCCACCGGGCACTAATCACAAGAAAGTCATCGTCAAAGACGTCTGGAGTGCAGTAAACTCCTCGCGTGAGCCGCTCAATGCGACCGCCCTCACTAGCATGCGCAATGAGTCCAGCCGAGAATCCTGCAGATTTCAGCTGAGAAGAAGAAGCAACACCACCCACGAGCGCGACGAAGTCGACGAGCTCATCCACCCTCACGGAGACCACCCCTTTGCAGACGTTTACACATCACATTATCACGATTGGTGTATATACGTCTGCTTTGACTCGGGCCTACTCTCCTCATCAGAGAACAGCCTCGGCCCGGTCCAACGAAACGAGAACGAAGCCGAGACTTACAAACACGGGAACTGATGCGTCGGCGCCGACCAGAGAAGGTTCGGCGCATACACGCCCACGAATCATCACCTCACCTCCAACAGCCAGTACTCATCCCTCCATGTTCGCCGCGGTCACCCCCTCCGTCAGAGTTCCGTACGCAGTGACGCAGTGCCCGAAGAACATGTCGTCATCGTCGAAGTAGGCGGAAAATGAACCGTCGGCGTCCATCGCGATGCTGCGCAGCTCGATCCGGCGAGCGAAGCTCTCTTCGGTAATCTCCGGGACCTCCTCGTCGGCAGATTCGCGCCACTCGCACGCAAGGTCGGTCAGCTCACGCGCAGCGCTCGCGCGCATGTCACGGTCCCAGCGATCCTGCTCCGCCAGCATCACCTTCATCGCCCGCCTGGCATCGGCCCAGGTGTCCTCGTCCGCCGCATCAACCTCGAGCGACAGGCAGATCTGCTCGCCGCGCCACAGTACCTCCCTTCGAACGTGTCGAGATCCTTGTCGAGGGTGAGTTCTCCGAGCACCTCGTCGGTCACCACGACCGGCCTGCGGTATTCGGCCAGCACCTCTTCTAAGGCGGGGCACGGGGCATCTTCTTCCAGGACCTCGACGATCAGGAATTGGTTCTGCGAGAGGCCGTCACGCCCTCGGGAACCTCGTGCGGAATCTTCTTGCGCGCCTTGAGGCGGTATGCACCGCCTCCCGACGGAAGCGGATCGAGAATTCCTCCGGCATCGTGTTCCTCGTCGCTGACGGATAGACGATCCGGCCGTCACCCGCGTGCAGTGCGCCGGTCTGGCAGTCCACATACGCAATGAAGTAGTGCGAGACGTCCCAGAATCCGTTCCTCTTATGGCCCCGCCACCGCTGAGCGAGCAGGACGAGGATCTCCCTGGCCTCGTCCTCAAACGTGTCGCTCCCATTCGGCCTGCGTCATATTGTTTTTGCGAACGCATGTATTCGAGCAGATCCACGTGCCATCCTCCTTGATCCAGAGCCGCCGCTTCGCACGACAAACCCCTACTCCACCACAAGCATCACGACGCCTGATCGACAAGATACCTCGGCCTCGTCCCATGATTCAGGGACGAGGTCAGGGCTCTTATGAATGAAGATAAATTTCCCTGAAGCGCCCCACTCTGGGGCCGATCTGGACCCATAAGAACATTATCGAAAGGAGCGACCATGCCGACGATGACCCGCACCGCCGAGGTGAAGACCCGCACGACCGCACAGATCAAAGCCAACGCCGCAGCCGTCTATGCACGCTGGGGGCATCAGCCTCTCCGACGCGATCAACATCTTCCTCGCGAAGTCGATCGAAGTGGGAGGCCTCCCCTTCGACATGCGCCCCGAGACGCTCACGTTCGATGGACTCGAGCGCTACGCCTATCGCCCCACGATGGACTCAAACGGCGTCGCACAGCTCCCGAGAGACTGGGATGACGGCGAATAGAACAGCAACACAGGGCACACTGCCCTGAAGGCTCACACAATAAACTCCGCGATCGCCCTCTTACCGATCACTCTCGTCGACGCCACGTCCATTTCCCCCACCAATGACAGCCCCAACGAGAGGCACACATTTTCCGAGGTTCACAACACCCTTTTCGCCGAACTTAGTGATAAATCGAAAACCGATACGCTGATTGATCTTTGTCAAAACAGCACCCGGAATCTTCTTAATCGCCGAGCGCGCCGCCTGCTTGCCAGCATTAATCCCAGCTTCCTTCAGAAGATCGGCGACAGACGTTCCCGTCAGACACACATATATCTGAGTCTTGACCTGATCCGACCTGACATCGTAGCCACCCATCACAGCGATCGCTGCAATCATACGCATCTGCACATAGAAGACACTGCTCAGGTTCGCAGGGATCGCCACAGGAAGGGTGATAAGGCCCCTGAAACCCGTGATAAAACCAGAGGTTCCGCATTTGACGACCTGTGCACGCACGAGTGCAGCCGCAGCCTCCTCAACAGTCTCATACTTCGACAGGTAGTCTTCAACCAGGTCATCGACCGATCCGCTCACCATGGGAATCCCATTCAATGCGGACGAATACAGCTTGTCGAGCGCTTCTTTGCCCTTTCTTCGCAAGGACCGACTCTTCCTGCGCATCAACCGGAGACTGCTTTTCACGGCCAAGCCTTTTCCATAGTTATCTGACAGTGCGTAACAGAACGCCCTGCCACCCCGTAAGCACTGAACTACACCAACGCCGGAGTTACTCAGTTACCAAACACCTTACCATCACGCTCCCCACCCCCTCGGTTTGAGAGCCCTCAGCAGACACCGACCTCGTCCCACAAAACAGGGACGAGGCCGGGGCCTCAGTCTCAGCTACAGGGCGCGCAGCGTCACTCCCACTCGATGGTGGCCGGGGGCTTGGAGGTCACGTCGAGGACAACGCGGTTGACCTCGGGCACCGAGTTGGTGATGCGCGTGGAGATGCGGGCCAGGACGTCGTAGGGCAGGCGCGTCCAGTCAGCCGTCATCGCATCCTCGGAGGACACGGGGCGCAGCACGATCGGGTGACCATGGGTGCGGCCGTCACCCTGACGCCCACGGAACGAACGTCGGCGAGCAGGGACGACCGGGCACTGCCAGATCTCCTGATCCAGGCTGGCCGCCGTGAGCTCCCTCGCGGGCGATCAGGTCGGCGGCGCGCAGGATGTCCAGGCGCTCACGCGTAACCTCGCCAATGATGCGAATGCCCAGGCCGGGACCCGGGAAGGGCTGACGGTTCACCAGGTAGTCGGGCAGGCCCAGCTCGCGGCCGACCGCACGCACCTCATCCTTGAACAGGGTACGCAGGGGCTCGACCAGCTCGAAGGTCATATCCTCGGGCAGCCCACCCACGTTGTGGTGGCTCTTGATGTTGGCCGCGCCCTCGCCGCCGCCGGACTCGACGACGTCGGGGTACAGCGTGCCCCTGGACGAGGAACTTCACCTCGCCGCCGGCGGCGCCAACCTCTTCGATGACCTGCTTCGGGCGGCCTCGAAGGAACGGATGAACTCGCGGCCGATGATCTTACGCTTCGCCTCGGGCTCGGTGACGTCGGCCAGGGCGGACAGGAAGCGCTCGGACTCGTCGCAGGTGATGACGCGGATGCCCATGCCGCGCGCGTAGTCGTTCTCACCTGCTCGCGCTCGCCCGCGCGCAGCAGGCCGTGATCGATGAAGAAACAGGTCAGCTGATCGCCGACGGCCTTGTGCACGAGGGCCGCAGCCACGGAAGAGTCCACGCCGCCCGACAGGGCGCAGATGACCTGCGCGTCGCCGACCTGCTCGCGGATCTTCTCAACCTGCTCGTCCACGATGGAACCGGCGGTCCACGTGGGTTCCAGGCCGGCACCCTTGTACAGGAAGTTCTTCAGCGCGTCCTGGCCGAACTGGGAGTGGCCCACCTCGGGGTGCCACTGCAGGCCGTAGAGGCGACGCTCGCGCGACTCGACGGCCGCGACAGGGGTCTCGGTCGTAGACGCGGTGACGGTGAAGCCCTCGGGCGCGCCCTGGACGGCGTCGCCGTGGCTCATCCACACGATCTGGTCGTCGGGGGTGCCGCTGAACAGGCAGGAGTCACCGGCCACGGTGGCCTCGGTGTGCCCGTACTCGCGGGTGCCCGTGCGACCGACGGTGCCGCCGAGGGCGTGGGCCATGGTCTGGAATCCGTAGCAGATGCCCAGGACGGGCACACCGGCCCTCGAAAATCGCAGGATCGACGGAGGGGCACCCTCCTCGTACACGGAGGACGGGCCGCCGGACAGGATGATGGCGGCAGGCTCCCGGCGAGCATGTCCGCCACGCCTCGCGGGTGTGGGGGACGATCTCGAGTAGACGTTAGCCCTCGCGCACGCGCGCGCGATCAGCTGGGCATACTGCGCGCCGAAGTCGACGACGAGGACGGGGTGCATGTCAGAAGCGTTCACCCCTGCCAATGGTACCCGCGCGCGCCCCGCCCCGTCGCACTCCATTACGCATGTCACCACTGCCACGCCGGATACAGCGACGGCCCCGCCCCCGGGTGGGGACGAGGCCGACTCGCGTGACGCTGGAGCGCGCGGCTCAGCGGAAGATGGAGCGCAGCACCGGGAAGGCACCGGTGGCCACGGCGGCCCTGACCGGGTCACCGATGATGAAGGGAATGAAGCCCTTGGCCAGACCCTGCTCAAAGGTCATGTGCGCGAAGGGGATCATCCAGGCCAGGCCCAGGATGTACACGGAGAACAGGGAGACGACGGCGGTCGGCGCCATGGTCAGGATGCGGCGGTCAGCGCCGCGCTGGGCGGCCAGACCCGCGATCGCAGCGACGAGGAGGTAGCCGAGGATGTAGCCGAAGGAGGCGAAGGCCCAGCCGACGTTCGTGCCGGTGAAGACCGGGGCACCGGCGACGCCAAGGAGGGCGTAGGCGGCGACGGAGACGAGGCCTCGGCGCGCGCCAAGGGTCGTGCCGACCGAGAGGGCGCCGAGCGTGCCGAGCGAGACCGGCACGGGCGTGAAGGCAGCGGGACCGAAATGCGGGCCAGCACGATCATGGCGACCGTTCCGGCGGCGATCAGGGCGATCTCGCGAACGATCGTGCCACCGAGGCGGTCGGCGAGAACGCGGTTCTCGCGCGCGGCGACGGGGGAAGCGGTCAGAGTCGTCATAAGGCACCTTTCAACAGGGCTAACAGCCATTTATTCAACACTGAACGATATGCCGCCCGCCGTTTCCCCTGTCAAGCACACGGAGGAATTCAGGGGGCGAGCGCCACACCGGCGCTCGCCCCTGGAGCCCATGAGCGGGAATGATCAGTGCGCGAAGTGGCGCGTTCCCGTCAGGTACATCGTGATGCCCGCAGCGTTCGCCGCATCAATCGACTCCTGGTCACGCACCGATCCGCCGGGCTGGACGACGGCCTTCACGCCTGCGTCGATGAGCACCCTGCAGTCCATCCGCGAAGGGAAGAACGCATCCGATGCGGCGACCGCACCAACGGAACGCTGCTCGGGAGCCCTCAGCCACAACCTCGGACGCGCGAGCGCCGCCCGCACTGTCCACGGTGGACGCCGCCGCATCGCCCGTCGAGCGCGAGCCCAGCGTGTTCGCACGCTCGACCGCCAGCTTGCAGGAGTCCACGCGGTTCACCTGGCCCATGCCAACGCCCACCGAGGCGCCGTCCCTGACCAGCAGGATCGCATTCGAGCGAACTGCGCGCACCGTGCGCCACGCGAACTCCAGGTCCGCCAGCGTCGCCCTCGTCGGCGGGAGCGCCTACCGCGAGCGTCCAGTTCTCGGGAAATCACCGGGCGCGTCGATGTCGTCGCGCTCCTGGACCAGCAGGCCGCCGCTGATCTGCTTGAACTCGTACGAGCCGCGAGCCGGGGCTCAACCTGCAGGACGCGCAGGTTCTTCTTCGTGCTCAGCACCTCGAGCGCGCCCTCCTCGTAATCGGGGGCCAGCACGACCTCGGTGAAGATCGGGACGATCTGGCGAGCCAGCTCCACACTCACCGGACGGTTCACGGCGATCACGCCGCCAAACGCCGACACGGGGTCGCAGGCGTGCGCGAGGCGGTGCGCCTCGGCCACGTCATCGGCCACCGCGATACCGCAGGGATTCGCGTGCTGATGATCGCGACGCAGGGGCGCTCGATGATCGTAGGCGGCGCGCAGGGCGGCGTCGCCATCCGTGTAGTTGTTGTAGCTCATGGCCTTGCCGTGCAGCTGGCGCGCGTTCGCGATGCCCGGGGCCAAGGCCTCGTCGTCGACCTCCCTCGTCCTCGAAGGACTCATCGATCTCGCGGTACACGGCAGCACCCTGGTGCGGGGATTCTCGCCGTAGCGCAGCGACTCCACGCGCTCGAAGGCGTCGGCGACGAACACGGGCATGCCCGAGGCCTGCCCCCTCCTCCTCGGGGGCCTCCCACCACGTAGTCTTCCCTCGGTCTGGTAGCCCAGGGACTCCAGGAAGGCCCGCGTCGGAGGCGTCCAGGTGAGACTCGGCGGCATCGTCGAGGGTCTCGCGCACGTCCTCGAGATCCAGCTCGTCGGCCAGCCAGCCGGCAATCGCCAGGTCGTAGGTCGCCGTGTGGGCGAAGGCCTCGGCGGCGAGCACGCGGCGCTGCTCGAGCGTGAAGCCCTCCCCCGCCACGGCCTCGGCCACATCCGCGTAACGCTCCGGGGAGGTCACGACCGCGACCGACGGATGATTCTTCGCGGCGGCGCGCACCATGGACGGGCCGCCGATGTCGATCTGCTCGACGCACTCGTCAAAGAGACGCGCCCGACGCAACCGTGTCCTGGAACGGGTACAGGTTGCACACGACCAGATCGAAAGGCCTGGATGCCCAGCTGCGCGATCTGCTCGCGATGAGCCGCCTGACGCTGATCGGCCAGGATGCCGGAATGAATGAAGGGGTGCAGGGTCTTCACGCGCCCCTCAAGCACCTCGGGGAAAGCCGGTCACGTCGTCGACCGGGGTGACAGCCACGCCGGCGTCCGCGATGCGGGCTGCCGTGGAGCCGGTGGAGACGATCTCCACGCTCAGCCTCGCCAAGGGCGCGGGCAAGATCCTCCAGGCCAGTCTTGTCGTACACGGAAATCAGGGCCCGCTTGATGGGGCGCACGTCGATGGGTTCCAGGTTGTCAGGGAGACGGACATAGTTCCTCCAGGTTGAGACCAAACCCAGGCGCCCAGGCGGGCGACGCCTCGCGGGAAATGCGGCCGCTCCCTCGGTGGTCATCCACCCTCGCCAGTCGCGGCGTCTCCCCAGTCTAGTTCAGGCCCTCGCGCCGCGTCGCCCCTCGTCCTGGGGTCTTCCTCGTCACCTTCGGCCTGGACCGGTTCGATGTCCGCGGCATCCTCGGAAGCCTCTTCCACGTCCGCGGCCTGCGCGTCCGCGTCGACCACCGCTTCGAGATCCTCAACCCCGGCCTCGTCGGCGCTTGCTTCCATGTCGCCGGGCTCCTCGGGTTCGGAAGCCTCAGCCCAGGCCTCGTCAGCCGCCGAGGCAGTGGCTCCCACGCGGGACGCACGCTCGGCGGCGCGGCGGCGCAGGGCCTCACCCTCGTTGCGCACGCGACCGGCACCCCTCGCCGAGGAGGGCGCGAGTCGTCGGGTGGCTCGCCAGGGCGATGATCAAGGCGGGCAGGGCAACCTCGAGCACGAGAGCGAGCGTCACCCACCCCACGCGCGGGCCCATCGACGACAGGCGCACGGAGCCCATGCTCATCGTCGCGCTCCACATCCACAGGGCGGTCACCGAGGCGACGATCACCGAGGACAGGACACCCTGGGCAGTCTGGTGCAGCAGGTGCTCACGACGGAACGAACGCGACGCGACAACACCCAAGGCCAATGCCCAACATGATCGGCGCGAGAATCACCCACATGCCGGGGGCGGTCTCGGGACGGCTCAAGGAGCGGAATCGGCGGAATCGGACCGGTGCCCGCCACCACCGGAGAATGCAGCGAATCCGTCGCCGTCAGGAAACCCGCGCCCGACCACCAGGAGGCAGCCCACGCCATGACCGTGGGCGCAAAAAGCAGCTGAGCCCCCACGATAAAAGCGGTATCCGCGCCCGAGGCAGCACCCAGAATCTCCTGGATCCCAGCCATGCGGCTCCACCCCGCTACGAGCGCAATCACCGACGCCACCGCAGACGCAGCAACGAGCGCGAGGACCGACAGGCCTCCGAGCTTCAGGCCACCCGAAATCCAGTGCTGCATCGGCGGGGCCTCATTGTCGCGCCGAATACCCCGACGCGACGAACCACACCGATCCGATCAGCGGAATCAGAATCGCGCCGAGCGTGCCCGTCCACCAGTGCGAATAGATGCCCGACGCGCCCGCCAGCAGCCAGGAGGTGAGAAGAAAACCAGGCACCGCGAACAGCGCCGCGCTGCGCGGGAAACCAGCCGTGTTACGCAGCAGGAGCCGCACCAGCACGATCAGCAGGGCGCCCACCAGCGTCGGAATCGCGCGGTAATGCACTCCCCCAACCACCGACGTTCCGCCAATGACAGCAGCCCACAGGTCACCACCCAGGCCGAGAGCATCGCGCGGCGTCGTGTCATTCATCCACGAGTTCGAACGCAGCGTCAGGGTACGCGATCATCGTGAACACCGTGATCAGCGCCCAGCCCGCGAAGGCCGCCTCAATGCCCGCGAGCACACCGCGCGCCCACCCCTGCGGGACGGCCACACGGATCGTCGCCCGATCCGGCACGTACGTGGTCGTGGTTCGCCGGGGGCTGGGTACTTCTCTGATGCGCTCGCTCACAGGGCCCATAGTGTCAGAATCGGCCCGGGGCCGCGACGCTGCGCGCCGACCCCGGGCCGATTTGTGCTGTGACGTTAGCGCGAAAGGATCTCGCGCGCGATCTGCGCCGTCTGCGAGGGAGTGCGCCCCACGCGCACGCCCACGGCCTCGAGCGCCTCCGCCTTCGCGGCAGCCGTACCGGACGAGCCGGACACGATCGCGCCCGCATGGCCCATGGTCTTACCCTCGGGGGCCGTGAAGCCCGCGATGTAGGCGACGACGGGCTTGGTCATGTTCTCCCTGGATCCAGGCGGCCGCACGCTCCTCGGCGTCGCCGCAATCTCACCGATCTCGATGACGAGGTCGGTGTCCGGGTCAGCCTCAAAAGCCGCCAGCGCGTCGATGTGGGTGGTGCCCACGACCGGGTCGCCGCCGATACCCAGGCACGTCGTGAAGCCGAAATCGCGCAGCTCGTACATGAGCTGGTAGGTCAGCGTGCCCGACTTGGAGACGAGGCCGAGGCGGCCCGGTCCCATGATGTCCGCCGGGGTGATACCCAGGTTCGCCTGCCCGGGCGAGATGATGCCGGGGCAGTTCGGGCCGATCAGGCGCACGCCCGCCGCGAGCGCCCGCTCGACGACAATCGTGGAATCCTGGACGGGAATGCCCTCGGTGATGAGGACGATCGTCTCGATGCCCGCATCGATAGCCTCGAGGGCGGCGCCCTTCGCGAAGGCCGGGGGCACGAAGATGACGGAGGCGTTCGCGCCGGTGGCCTCGCGGGCCTCGGCGACAGTTCCGAAGACGGGGACCTCGACCTGGCCGTCGGTTACCTTGTCGGCTCCCGGGCCGTAGCCCTGCACGTCGAAGGTGACGGTCGTGCCAGCCTTGCGCGGGTTCGTGCCGCCCACGATGGCCGTGCTGGCGCTCAGCATGCGCTGGGTGTGCTTGCGGCCCTCGGCGCCGGTCATGCCCTGGACGATGACCCGGGTGTCAGAGTTGACGAAAGATAGTCATGGTGTTCTCCTGCGGTTCTCGGGTCGTTACTTCGACGGTTCCTGGGCTGCGAGCTCAGCTGCACGCCGGGCCGCGCCGATCCATCGTTTCTTCCATGTGGACGAGCGGGTGCGCAGCCTCGGCAAGAATCGCGCGGCCCTCCTCGACCTTGTTGCCGTCGAGGCGCACGACGAGCGGCTTCGAGGCCGCGTCGCCCAGCGTCTCGAGCGCGCCGATGATGCCTCGGGCGACCTGGTCGCACGCGGTGATGCCGCCGAAGACGTTAACGAACACGGAGCGAACCTGCTCGTCGCCGAGGATGATATCCAGGCCCTTCGCCATGACCTCGGCCGAAGCGCCGCCGCCAATGTCGAGGAAGTTCGCGGGCTTCATTCCGCCGAACTCCTCGCCGGCCATCGCGACCACGTCGAGGGTCGACATAACCAGGCCCGCGCCGTTACCGATGATGCCGACCTGGCCCTCCAGGCGCACGTAGTTGAGCCCGGCTGCCTTCGCTGCTGCCTCGCGCGGATCCTGCGCGGCCACGTCCACGAGCTCAGCGTGGCCAGGGTGGCGGAATCGCGCGTTGTCATCGAGGGTGACCTTGCCGTCGACCGCCCACACGGAGCCGTCGGGGCTGGAGACCAGCGGGTTGACCTCGACCAGGGTCGCATCCTCATCGCGGTAGACGGTCCACAGTGTTTCAGGACGGGGAGCGATGGCCTCGGCCGTTTCTCGTCGAAGCCCGCTTCCTTCGCAATGTGGCGGGCAACCTCGGCGTCGATGCCGACGGTGGGGTCGAGGGGACGCGGGCCAGGGCCTCGGGGCGTTCCTTCGCGAGAGTCTCGATGTCCATGCCGCCTTCGCGCGAGCACATCGCCAGGTGGCGGCGGTTCGAGCGATCCAGCAGGATCGAGAAGTAGTATTCGGCGGCAATGTCCGCGCCGACAGCGATCATGACCTTCTTGACGATGTGGCCCTTGATGTCGAGGCCGAGGATCGCCTCAGCTTTCTCGTAGGCTTCGTCGGCGGTGTGGGCGAGCTTGACGCCGCTAGCCTTGCCGCGGCCGCCGGTCTTCACCTGCGCCTTGACGACCAGCAGCGACGCACCGTCTGCCAGGAGCTCGCGCGCACCCTCGCGCGCCTCTTCGGGGGTTGACGCCAGGCGGTAGTCGAGCACGGGCACGCCGTGCTCCTTGAACATCTGCCGGGCCTGGTACTCGTAGAGATCCACCTTATTCCCTCCGTTGAACGTGGTGTGGTCAGCGCAATAATTCTAACGTGTGACCGGCATAAACGCGCCATTTCCTCCCATTATCAAGGCTTGTCACGGCCTTTGACCGGAGGCCCACTTCCTTTATCAACGCTTTGCGTTGCGGGGCGGGTTGCTGGGGCCCGTGGGGCGGCCGTGGCCAGCGTCCACTCAGGTGGGTGTAGCTGCGTATCGAAGGGTTACCACCGTCATCGAGGGCCCAGCTGCCCGGACCGCGGCGTGCACGCACACCCTGACCAACACCGTTTAGCCCAAAATGCGAGACCACCTCGCCCGCAACGGCCCATTTTCGGCGTTTTTCGCCGAGCTGGTCTGCTTTTTTGGGACAACATCAGCGCCAGCTACAGCTTCGACACCACCCAAACGGGAATTGCACTACATGAGGGTCCGACACGCCGATGACACGCCCCCAGATGGCTTCGTGTGGTGCAAAACCCCCACCACCGTCGGCACGGAGGGCTCCGGAGCCCCGAGCATCACCAAAATGGATAGGGAATAACAATCTGGATAGGTTATTGCTTTCTGGATAGGTTAATGAGCTATCCAGAAGCGCCGTTCCTATCCAAAACCGAGCTTCCTATCCAGAACGCGCGCCACCATCTGATAGGAGGGCACCGGAGGGGCGCAGGGCCTGCTGTGGCGCCCATGGGTAGCGGGAGGCCAGCAACCGGAGACTCGGACGGTGCCGACGCGACACAACACTCGCCCACCAAGAAACCACGACGGACCGCTACCGGTACAAAACTCGCCCAGCACACCCCTCCTCACCGCATGCGCGGTACAAAACTCGCCCTGCTCGCCCAAAATGGCCCAATTTGGCAGGTTTTTCGCATGCAGGGCGAACTTTGTACCGCTATCGCCACCAACAAGCCACGCATGGCGAACTTTCTACCGTTTTCGCCAGCAAGAAGCCGCGCATGGCGAACTTTGTACCGCATGCGAGGCAGAGACGGGGCTAGCCATCACAGCACACCAGGCCTCACCGGCGCGGAGGGCACCGCAGGGACAGGGAGGACCAGGCTGCGATGCCCATGGGCGGCGGCGACACGACCTCAGATAACTTTCGCATGCAATTCGATTGGATGAAGTTTCAACAATGTCTAAAAACGTTGCAATTCCAACGATCTGATTTTCAGAATTTGAAAGAGTTGCGGGGAATTGCATGCGAAAATAGTGCGGGCTCAGCAATGATGTGGATCCTCATCAACACAATGGGTTTCACTGGTGTGAAAGGGCGCCGGAGGGACCGGAGGGCCTGGCTGCGGTGCCCGTGGGCGGCGGCGAGGCCTCCTGGCCGGGCTTCGAGCCGACCTCACAAGCACGTCAGCACACCAGGCCCCACTCGGTGTGTGGGCGCTCGGAGGGTCCGGAGGGCACGGGCGGGCTTCGAGGCGCGGCACCGAACGTAGTGGTCGCCTAACCTCGCGGGCGGCCAGGGCCCTCCCGGGCGCCTGACACCCGTGGGACCACAACAACCCGCCCCAACCAGGAAACGCTAGGGGATCTTCTCCATCGGGAGCCATGCGCACAAGCAGGCGCTTCTCGCCCAGGCCGAAGCGGATGCGGGCCACGGTGCGCGGCCCTCGCCTTCGATGCCGGTGACGGTTCCGGCGCCCAGGGTCGCATGCTTGATGCGGTCGCCGACCTTGAGGGAGAGCACCGGCTTATCCTCGGCGGCCTTGGCGGCGGGAGCCACGCCCATGCGGGTCACCTTGCGCACGCCCGCGGGCTGCGCGGAGGCACCGCCGCGTCCGGAGCCGAAGGCACCCGTGTCGGCATCACCCCACGGGTCGCGTCCCTCGGAGCGGCGGGAGCGCCCGTAGGAACCCGAGCCGTACGCCCCGGACCCGTAGGACCCGCCATAGGACGCGCGCATGCGCTCCCCGACTGTGCCGCGCGGCGCACGTCGAGGAGCTCGGCAGGGATGTCGTCGAGGAACCGTGAGGGCGGCATCTCCTGCGGAGTGCCCCAGGCGCTGCGCACGGCTGCGCGGGTCAGGTACAGGCGTTCGCGCGCACGCGTGATGGCCACGTACGCCAGTCGGCGCTCCTCCTCAAGCTCGCTTTCGTCGCCGAGGCTGCGCTGGTGCGGGAAGGTGCCGTCCTCCATGCCGGTGACGAAGACGGCGGGGAAATTCGAGGCCCCTTCGCAGTGTGGACGGTCATGAGGGTGACCTGCCCGCCGCGCTCGCCTCTGCGGGCACCTGGTCCGAGTCGGCAACGAGGGCGACGCGCTCGAGGAAGTCCGCGAGGGTTCTCGCCGGGAGCGTCGGCCGCGAAGGCACCCCGCGACGGAGTGCAGTTCCGCCAGGTTTTCCACGCGCGAGGCGTCCTGCGGATCCTCGCTGCGGCGCAGTTCCGCCAGGTAGCCGGTGCGGTCCAAGACTTTCCTCAAGGATGTCGGCCTGCGATGCGCCTCGAGCTCTCCGCGGCGCGCAGGGGTTTCGATAAGTCCCCAGAACGCGGCCCGCCGACTTCGCGGCGCGCGGGTGATGCCCAGGACTTCGGGGAGCAGTCTCGGTCGCGTTCTCGGCAGGGGACGAGGCCGGGACCGCAGCCACGCTCTCATCCGCAGTCTCGCCCGCACCGGGATTCTCCCCGCCGCTCCATCCGAGGAAGCAGACTCGGAAGAATCAGCCGAGGCCTCGTCCTGGGACGCGGGCGTGCGAGCGCGTCGACGTCGATCCCTCGCCCTCACCCGCGGGGCAGCTCAGGCGCGCAGCCACAGGGTGGCGCAGCGCCGCACCGAAGGAAATGCCGTAGTGGGCGGCGTGCGCGGCGATCGCTTCTTCGGCCTTCGCGCCGATGCCGCGCTAGGGGACGTTGAGGACGCGGCGGGCCGCGACCGTGTCGTCGGGGTTGGAGATGACCTGCGGGTACGCGAGGGCGTCCTGATTTCGCGGCGCTCGTAGAAGCGGGTGCCGCCGACGACGCGGTACGGGATGCCCTGGCGCACGAGGAGTTCCTCAGCGCGCGGGACTGAGCGTTCGTGCGGTAGAAGACCGCGATGTCACCCCATTCGACGCCAGAGTCCGCGAGGCGGTCGATCTCGCCGACGACGAAGGCGGGCCTCGTCGTCGCTCGGAGTCCGCGGCGTCCAGGGTGATGAGCGCGCCGTCGCCCGAGGCCGTCCACAGGTTCTTCGCGCGGCCCCGTGTTGCGGGCGATGACGGCGTTCGCGGCCGACAGGATGTTCTGCGTGGAGCGGTAGTTCTGCTCGAGACGCAGGATCGTGCGCGCACCCGTGAAGTCGCGCTCGAACTCCTCGATGTTGCGGATCGTGGCGCCTCGAAGGCGTAAATCGACTGGTCGGAGTCGCCCACAACCGTCAGCTCGGCGGGCTCCACGCCGTCCTTGCCGTCCCCCACGAGGGCGCGCACGAGGACGTACTGCGCGTGGTTCGTATCCTGGTATTCGTCCACGAGGATGTGACGGAAGCGCCGGTGGTAGTGCTCGGCGATCAGCGGGTTCTCGCGCAGCAGGTCAACCGTGCGCATGATGAGATCGTCGAAGTCCAGCGCGTTCGAGGCGCGCATGCGCTTGTCGTACTCGACGTAGGCGTCCGCGACGATACGCGAGACCGGGTCCTTACCCGCCGTCTCCGCGTAGCGAGCCGGCCCAATCAGCTCGTTCTTCGCGTCCGAAATACGCGCCGCCACCATCTTTGGCGTGAAGCGCTTGATGTCCACGTCCATGGCCTTGAGGACCATCTGGATGAGGCGCTGGGAATCCTGGGCGTCGTAGATCGTGAAGGACGAGGACAGCCCGGCCGCCTCGTGCTCGTAGCGCAGCAGGCGCACGCACGCCGAGTGGAAGGTCGACACCCACATGCGGCGCGCGTCGTCACCCACGAGGGCGCCCGCGCGCTCGCGCATCTCGGCCGCCGCCTTGTTCGTGAAGGTAATCGCCAGGATCTCGCCCGCCCGCGCGCGACCCGTGGCCAGCAGGTAGGCGATGCGGTGCGTGAGGACACGCGTCTTGCCAGAGCCCGCGCCCGCCAGGATCAGCAGCGGCGAGCCCGCGTGCGTCACGGCCTCGCGCTGACGATCGTGAGGCGCGCGTCAGCGACTCGGGGTCCACACCCGGGCGCGAGGGACGCTCCCAGCCCGACGAAAAACCACCCGAAGAAGCGGGAGGCTCCCACGCCGACGGCGCACCCGATGCCCCACCCGGCACGGCGATCTCCGGCCACGCGTCGGAGCCCAAGGCGTCCTCCACGTCAAGGCGGGCACCTCCGGCGGCACGTAGTCGTCCTGAAAACCCCGTCGGGGCCGATCAGAAACCAAGGTCAGGCAAAGAAGTCGAGTCACTCATCGCCTCAAGGGTAAACCGCTCCCACCCTCACCTGCGACCCCGCCCCGAATGGCACCAACCACGAGGCGGCATCGACGAGGCCGGGGCCTCCCGCGCCGATACGCGATGAAACCCCGGCCTCGTCGAAGCGATTACTTCTTGCGGTACAGCGACTTCGTCGCGACACCGCTCGGTCGTCACCTGGATGCCGAGCGAGCGGAAAGATGCCCTCGTCTACGGGGCCCAGGATGACCGACTCGTCACGTCGCGAGTCGCGCGGCGAGCTGAGCTTATCCAGGGCGCGGCGCGCGTTGTCGTCGCCGTTGGCGCTGACCGCGAGCGCGATGAGGACCTCGTCGGTGTGCAGGCGCGGGTTGCGCGAGCCCAGGTCGCGGGTCTTGAGGCGCTGGATCGGCTCGATGGACTGAGGAGCCAGGAGCTGGACCTCGTCGGGCAGATCCGCGAGCTTCTTGAGGGCGTTGAGCAGCATCGCCGACGAGCAGCCCAGCAGCGCCGACGTCTTGCCCGTGACGATCTGGCCGTCGGGCAGCTCGATCGCGGCAAAGCTCGCCCGTGGCCTCGGCCAGTTCGAGGCCGGACGCACGACGGGCGGTCCATGCGCCCCACCCACGCGGCTCATCAGCAGGGAGATGCGCGCCGACTGCACGGGCTCGCTCATTTCCTTCTTCTCGGTCACGAGGGCCTTGTAGTAGCGGCGAATGATCTCCTGGCGCGAGGCCCTCCCTGCAGGCCTCGTCGTCGACGATGCAGTGGCCCGCCATGTTGACGCCCATATCCGTAGGGCTCTTGCAGGGGAGGATCCGAGGATCTTCTCGAAGAGGCGGTTCAGGACAGGGAAGATTTCGACGTCGCGGTTGTAGTTGACCGTCTTGATCCCGTACGCCTCCAGGTGGAAGGGATCAATCATCGTTGACGTCGTCGAGGGTCGGCGGTGGCCGCCTCGTAGGCGATGCTTGACCGGGTGATCCAGCGGAATGTTCCAGATCGGGAAGGTCTCCCACTTCGCGTACCCCGACTCGATCCCGCGCTTGTGGTCGTGGTACAGCTGCGACAGGCAGGTCGCCATCTTGCCGGAGCCCGGGCCGGAGCCGTCACGACTACGAGGTTGCGGGCTGGTCTCACGTACTCGTTGGCGCCGTAGCCCTCGTCCGAGACGATGCGCTCGACGTCCGAGGGGTAGCCGGGGATCGGGAAGTGGCGGTAGACGCGGATGCCGAGCTTCGAAGCGCTCCTTCACCTCGGCGGCTGCGCTTGTTGTCGTCCGTCCACTGCGTGATGACGACGGACCCGACGACAGAGCCGCGCTCGCGGAACTCGTCGATCTGGCGCAGAACCTCGTCGTCGTAGGTGGTTCCCATGTCTGCGCGGACCTTGCGGCGCGCGAAGTCGCTGGCGTTAACGGCGACGATGATCTCGACCTCGTCCGCCAGTTCGCGCAACATACGCACTGTGTTGCTCGGGCGTGAAACCGGGCAGAACGCGCGAGGCGTGCATGTCGTCGATCAGCTTGCCACCGAACTCGAAATGGACAGCTTGCCGCCGAATTCGCTTCGTCGCTGGGCAATGTGTCGAGACTGCATCTCAACGTACTGATCACTATCAAAACCGATGCGGTGCATGCATCCTCCGAGGTCGCGGAAATGTTAGGGCCGTCCGTGCGGGCGGTCAGGCGCTAGTCACGCTCTCGGAGTTCCATTGTAGGCACGCACGGCGCGCGCTATGGGTGGGACGCACGAAAGGGGTCCGACCTCACACGATGTGTCGCTGCGATCGCCCAGCGCGTCAGCTCGTTGCGGTTGGAGAGCTGGAGCTTGCGCAGGACCGCGCTCACGTGGGTTTCGACGGTCTTGATGGAGATGGACAGGTCGTGGGCGACTTCGCCCTTGTACGTGTAGCCGCGGGCGATGAGGCGCATGACCTCCTGCTCGCGCGCGGACAGCAGGTCCAACTCGGTGTCGGTCGTGGAGACCTCGCCGGTCGAAGGCGTCGAGTACGATGCAAAGCCGAGCGCGGGCTGAAAGGCGGCGTCCCCGGCGGCGACGCGGCCGATGGCCTCGACGAGATCGGGGGTGGAGATTGACTTGGTGACGTATCCGCGGGCACTGCACGGATGACCTGGACGACGTCCTCGGCGGCGTCGGAGACGGACAGCGCCAGGAAGTGCAGGCCCTCGATGTCGCGGCAGTAGCTGGCCACTTCGGCCCCGCTCCGCCGTTTCCGCCGGGCAGGTGCGTCGAGGAGGGCGACGTCCGGGGTGAGCGCGACGAGCAGGCGGCGATGGCGCCCTCGACGTCAGGCGTCACCGACGACCTCGAGTCGGCCCCTGAGTTTTTCGAGCTCGGCGCGCACGCTGCCCGGAGCATGGGTGATCGTCGATGAGCGAGGACGCGGATGGTCACTGTGTCCTCCCGTTGGGCGCTGTTTCTTCCGGCATATCGGGCGCAGCGCGCTCAGAGCAACTTCGGTTCCACTGGGGCGAGACGCCTGATCAGTGGCGTTACCCCCGGCTCGGCGCATGCGTCCGACGATAGAGTCGCGCACGCCGTGGCGGTCGGCCGCGATGGTGGCGGGGTCGAATCGCTTCGCCGTTGTCTTTGATGAAGGCTACTCAACGGCTCGGGGCGCACCTCGAGGTAGACGGAGACGGGCGGGCGCCGTGACGCACGGCGTTTTGACGAGCCTCGGCAGGCGCGGCGACGAGTGCGAGCTCGCCGGGTCCAGGCGCATGCCGCCCGACGACGACGATCGCTGATCGGCACCGTAGCGGCTCTCGACACCCACAACCGCCTCGGTAACGGCGGCGTCGAGGGAGTCGGCTGCCTGCGCGTGCCCCGTGTAGAGCCAGGCTCGCAGCTCGCGTTCCTCGGTGAGGGCGATGGCGCGCACACGGGCAGGGTCCTCGGCGGACGCGCGGATCAGGGTGAGGGCTTGGAGCACGGAGTCATGCAGGTGGGCGGCGATGTCGGCGCGCTCAGATTCGCGCACGCGCTGCGCCTGGGCCTGGGACAGATCCTTCGTCGTGCGCAGCCACATGGGAACGAAAGCAAAGAGCACGCCCGCGACCAGGGCGGCACCGATGAGGCCACCGCGCAGCAGGATCACCGGCGGATTGTCGCGCGAGGCCACCATGACGACGCCGAGGCTGAGCAGCACGATACCGCCGAAACAGCTCGATGAAGCGCAACGACCGCCAGGCTCACGTTGCGGCTCTGGCTCCACAAGCGCGATACCCAGATGATCGAGACGATGGCCCCCATGTCTCGCCAGTCCAGCGTGTTCGTCGCGTTCAGGATCGTGCCGATGATCGCTCGACGATCAGTGTCACGCCGACGACAATCGATGCGGTTGCGCGACACCTGGGCGGCGCGTTCCTCGCTAGCGGTCGGACGAGGCCGGGCTGAGCGTCCCCTCCCCGCCTCGCTCCGGGGAATCCTCGGGGACCGTCACCCACAGCCACAGGTAGACGCCTATGCCCGCCGAGGCGGTGAGGCGGATGATCATGACGCGCACGAGCGAGACCGGCAGCCAGGTGCTACGGCTGGGCCCGAGCACACACCGGCCATCCAGAGGTACGCATGTCCGGCTCGAGGCGGTCGCGCGCACGAGCGGCGGCCTACTGGGCGGCGCCGGAATCGGCGGAGTCCACCCCGGGTGCGGGGAGTTCACGGGTCTGCTCACGCTTCCATTGTGGCACGTCTCGGGGCAGCCCCAGGACACCCCACACAATCAGGGGCCGTTCAGGGGTCCTATCGAGTGCCCAGTCTCTTTGGTTGAGTAGTGGTATCGATCCACGCCCGCGTGGATCCCATCGGGAAGGAAGTGCATGATGAGTTGGTCCACTGTGCACACCGGACCCCAACGCTGGCTATGAGCAGCGCCCGCCCCGCAGTGGTTTCTTTTGATTCCATCCGAGGCTCAGGATGGTACCGAGCTAAACCCCGCGTCATCGGAGGCGTCTGCTCGGGTATCTCCGCCCGCCAGGGATGGACCTGTCGCTCGTGCGCGTCCTCGTGGCGGTCGGCGCATTCTTCATCGGTTGTGCCCTCGCCTACGGGCTCGCCTGGCTGCTCCTGCCCGAGGCTGAGGACGGTCCGTGCACGTGGAAGAGACCTCGAAGGGCGCTTCGACGTGGCCGTTATCGGCGGCGCTGATGGTTCTCGCTTCCGTTTCGCTCGTTGTTTGTCCGATATCGGCTTCTTCAGCGACATCGGTTCGTGGGCATCGGCTGGGTTCTGACGGCCCGCAGTCATCGTGGCTCATGCATCGCGCATCTGCCGTCTGGATCGCAGGGGCCCTGAAACGGGCCCGCTCCAGCGCGCCCCAGTACGGGACACAGTACAGCGCGCCTTCGGGTGGTCCCTCAGAATGCGACGGATGCCTCTGTCCTTTTGGGCAAGCCACTCCGGCCGCGCGCGAGCGGGCAGCGGATCGACCGGCACCAAGCCCGACGAGCTCTCGCGGGTTTCCCGCCACGGTGTGCCGAGCGACTTCCAGTCCTCCCCACTAAGCGCAGCCGCAGGCGGGCCCGTATCGCTGCGGCTCGCCGCTCAGCCCCAGCCTGGCTGGACGCCTCCCCCGGAGCACGCCCCAGCCTCGTCGCTGGAACGTTCCGCCCGCGCCGACGCATCGTCCGCGCACCGTCTCCGGGCGCGTCAACCTCGCGATCACGGGCCTGCTGGTCCTCATCGTGGCCGCCGTTTTCGCCGGACTCTACTGGGCGGACAAGGGATCCTGCGATCCCCTCATCACCGAGGAGACGCGAGGCGCAGACGATCGCCGCGTCATCACGATCGGCGGCGGCGTGTGCCTGCTGCATCGTCGGTCTTCCTGCGCGTCGCCGCCCTGCGCGATCGCAGCCTGCTGGCTCACTGCCCCTGTCGGTATCGGCATGGTGATGGCACTTCACACGAGCCTCGTTGGCTTCTGGGCAGCACCCAGCCGACCGATTTCTCATCAACACTCGCGCGGGCGTCACTGGCAACCAGACGACGCTCGACTGGACGGTCGACCCAGGTCGGTGGAGGCACCGACCAGCTCGACCACGCTCGACCTGACCGGCGCCCCCGTCGGCACCACCAGACCATCACGGTCGACTGGGAGCCTGGAGCAGGCTCACCATTCAGGTGGCCGAGGGCCAGCCTGCGCAGATCGTGTGCCAGTCCAGCATCGACGATCCTGACCACCAACATGAAGGCGACGGCTGGGCGAGCCCCTGGACGACTGCCCGGCGTGACCGTCTCCTCCCCGCGTGGGAAAGCCTCGCTCAGCGGCATCACCGATTCTTATCACCGACAGCGCGGACATCGACACGCTGACGATCGTGCAGTCCCCGATGCCCGGGCACGTGGAGATTCGCCGACACGTGCAGCCCCTCCGCCACGCCCGTCGGCGACCTCGAGCGCCACCCGAGCACGCTCACCCCGTCCCCTACCCACCGGCTCCCAGTCAGGTAACTGAGAGGCATACGACCGCGACTACGTCAGCGACGACCGCACCACCCAGCTGCCCGAATTCGACGAGCCCGACGCCGCTGCCGACGACCCGCACCCTCCGTCGGCGCGGGTCGAGACCGACCATGAACTGCGACCTCGTCGCCAGACCTGTCCTCGGATCCCGCTCGCAGTCTTCCGCGAGGCTCGACGCCCAGATGCCCTACCGACCCCTTTCTGCGCAGACGCTGGGACTACGAGCGACCCGGCGGGCATCAGCGGGCGCGCAGGGCTGCATGTGCAGGCGGGCTCTCCTGCTTAGCTCCGTAGGGGCGGGCGGGCGCACCATGCCTTCGACCCGGCCTCCACGGGCTGAGTCGACTGCCCGCGCATCGAGGCCGGGGCAGCGCTTTCGCTGCGCGAGGGCCTGCGCCCGGCACGCCCGGGCTGACCCAGACGTGCGCGCACACTGGGCCGCAGGCGCCCACGATACCTGCTGCGCGAGACGTCGATTTCGCAGGGCGCGTGCTGCGTCGGTTCCTTCGTGTGTGGCGCTCCTCGACGTGCATGGTCGGCGTCCCCATCGCGGAAGCCTACATCAGGCGAAACTTCGACCTGCCGATCCTCTGATCATGCTCGATGCCAGCGCTCCAGGCGTCCATCCTGATTCTCACCCGCGCTCTTCTCTGTCGCTCCACCAAGACGAGTCGCAGCAGGGCGCAGGCGCACGAGCCGCTCAGACGGCGGACTTGCGATCCGCAGGGACCGACGCAGCGTCCTGTAGCACACGACGTGGTGGGGCCTGGGAGACCGCTGGTTTCGCGGCCCACCCTGCTGTACGTCAGAAGCGTCGACTCAGAGCAGATCCAGCATCGCCGGAGCCACCAGCTTCCGGGACGTTCTCGCGGCCTTCCTTCGCGTTGGGCGCATCCACCGCGTGAGCGGCCATCCGCTGGCAGGTCGCGAGGTCGTGCGCGCAGGGCGGCGCACGGACGTGTGACCTTCGCGCGCGCGACCGGCAGGGAGGCAACACGCAGGCCCGTGAGGGACCAGGGCACAGCAGCGGAGTCGCCGCCCGCCTCGCCACACACGCCGATCGGCTTGCCCGTCGCGCGTCCTGCCGTTGCAGGTGGCGAATCATCTCGCAGGCCCGCGGGGCTGCCACGGATCCAGGAGAGGCGCCAGAGTTTGCCGTCCAGGCGAGATCGCGCGGCCATCGTGTGCGTCGGGTCAGGTTACGGTGGGCGATGTGGAGGCGGTTCGATCGGTGAGCTGCTCGAGCGCGCAGGGCGGCCGCGGGCACCTCGGTCAGCGATGCCGGCCCAGGCAGGCTGTAGCGCGCGCCTTGTCGTGGCGAACCACGCCAGCTTCGTCAGCGGTCTTGCACCATGCTCTGACCCACAGCTCCGCGCCCGTCGCCTGCTATGGGCGGCGGCCAGGGCTCACGGCAGCTGCGTGTCGATGAGGGTCCCCGCGCACCTGGCACAGAGCGCAGGCCGCGCACGCCCAGGGCGGGGTTCCTCTTCGGCACCCAGGTCGGCGAAGCTCAGCGGCTTTAGCCGGCGCCCGCGTCGAGGGTACGCGACGACGACTGCGCGATCTGAAGCGCCCGCAGGACCTTCGTGTATGGTGTCGGTCTGCTCCTCCAGCGTCGGGGCCTCCAGAGCGCTCCAGGAACAGGAACTCCGTGCGGAACGGGCCCGGCCCTCGAGGTCGACCTGTCGAGGCCTTGATCGCGCGTCAGCCGTGCAACGATGTTGTGCCAGCGCTTGACTGCGTACGCTGTCGTAGGTCGCGCGCGCCGGTCGAGCGGCCAGGGCGCGGCGGAAAGCGCGCGACGTGCGCAAAGCGCCTTTGCCAGAGCAGGTCCACCTCGGCGTCGGTGCGCGACGATGACCTACGCCGACACTGCGTCGAGGGCCAGCATCGTGCCTTCAGCGACAGCGCTGATGCCCACTGGCGCGACGATCGCCGGAATGCCCAGCTGGGCGGCCAAGGATCGTCGTGTGCGAGGTGGGAGCGCCGAGCCTCGGTGATAGTCTCGCGAGGACGTCTCCGGTGAGGGTCGCAGTCTTCGGCGGGAGGCGGAGTCGCTGGGCCACGAGGACGACGCTGTCAGCGCGCGACGCCGGGAGGCTGGGCAGGCCGCCGCGCAGCTCGCGCGGTCGCGCGGTCGCGCACGCTCGTGCGGGGTCGGTCGCGCGCGGCCATGTATCCGCGCAGCGCCAGGCCGCATCTGCGCATCGTCTCAGCGCGGCATCGTGGACGGCGGCCTGGGTGACGCGAGGCCCTTCTTGGGCTTCTTGTCAGCTGGCTGTGGCCAGTCGCGGTCACCCGCGAGCCGTGCGGTGGCCTTGCGGATCGCCTTCGTGTCCTCCGGAGCTTTGTGCGGCGCGTCGGAGACGAGCGGACACGGCTGCGCGCGCCAGGACACATGCGGCGCACGTCGGCGGCAGCGCCCGACGCTGCCCGGTTCTGCGTCGTCAACGCCGGGGGCGGGCTGATCGATCGCGAGCGGGGGCTGCTGCGTGCAGAGACGCCGCGCCGTGCGCACGGGACGTCGTGCGTCGCCATCAGCCTCACTCCTGGTCGAGATCGCGGAAGGCGAGCAGCTCGACGAGCTGAGTCGAGCACCGCGCCCGCGGAATCGTCTCGTGGACAGGATAACGACGCTCAAAGCCGTGCCCAGCGCGGTCATGATCTCGAGGCGGCGACGCTGGCGTCGCTGCCCTCTCACCATCGAGATGGTGACGTCGGACGCCGGAGTCATCAACGGCCTCGGCGAGAGGACGGAATTCGCGGGACGTGCGCGAGGCCAACGGAGGGAACCAACGCTGCAGCGGTGCGGGAAATCATGGTCGCTGCTGGGTCAAATGCGGTATGTCCGTCGTGAGCGCAGGTGCCCGTAGGGCCTACGGTCGCGGGCTGAGATACCAGGCGACCCGTATGCTGCGGACCGTGGCATGACACATGACTCTCAAATGCGGCAAAACCATGCGACAACAGACCCTCGCCACCGACCGCGATGACGGCGCCTCGCAGCACTCAGCCCCGGCCCGCCGGCGGTGACGCGCGACCCTCCCACCTCAGCCAACTTCACGTGGAGAAGCACCGAGGGAAGGAAGGAGAGCGCGCTGAGTTCTATACGCGAATCAACGCTGGCCGACGTCGCCGAAGCTGGCCGAGGACGCCTGACGACCGTGTCGCGCGACCTCGCTGTCCGCGGTTACCTCGTCTCGGAGAAGACGAAAGCAGAACGTCGCCGGCGATCGACACAGCTCGGTTATCGCCGCCCAAACTCGCTGGCGCGCGCCCCTGCACGGCGCAAGCGCACGCAGACGGTCGGCCCCATCGATTTCCCGCCGTGTCTCTCCTGCGTTCAGCGTAGCTGGGCCGTCGAGGTCGACGCCCTCGCCGACGCCGGATATCGCATCACTCATACCGTCATTCCATGGGCGCGGACCGCGGCGCGAGTACCTGTCACCCTCGGGAGCAGACCGCGTGGACGGCATCATCTCGGGCGCTGCTAACGAGGGCCTGGGCGAGTACGACACGATCCGCATGCCGCTGGTGACGGTCGACCGCGAGCTGGAGCCCGTGCATCCCGACGGGCTGCGCGAACGAGGAGGGCGGCGCCATGCCGGCATGCGCATCCTCGCCAGTGCGATGCCGCCATCGCTGCTGCGCTCTGCCTCAGCGCTCGTCCGTGCGCAGTCTGCGCGAGGCCGAGCTACCGCGCCGAGGGTCGTTTAGCGCGCCGGTCTGTCGCGCGTGTGGTGACCGTGCCCCGATATCGCCGACGCCGCAGACGTTTCGCGATGGTGCGCGACTGCCCCGGACGAGGCTCCGCAGCCGCCGCCCTCGTCGACGGTGTTTTCGCGACCGACGACTGGCAGCGGCCGGGTCCTCGAGTGGGCACACGCGCAACTGTCGGTGCGCGGACCCGTCGGTCATCGGCTTCGATAACGGCATGACGATGCGCCGCGCCTCCTCACTTGACGACGATCCGCCCAGGCTCATTGCGCGGCGATCGCGCGGGCGCTGTGGTCGATCGTCCTCGCAGATCGAGGGCGAGCGCTTCACGTCTCCGGATGCGGACGCGCCCATCGCTCAGTCGAGTTTGTGCTCTCGGGCGCTGATCCAGGGGCGCTCGATCAACGCCTGAGCATGCATCAGCAGCGCGTACGGTGACGGTGCCGCTGCCCCGGGTCTGCTTGGCCTGGCGAGGCCCACAGAGCTCGCACGCGGATAGGTTGTCGCGGGTTGTTGTGGCTTTGGATGGGTTAATAAGCTCCTCCGCAATCCTCAACATCGCGTGACGCAACCTATCCGCATGTTCGGCTGTGGGGGGTGTTGGTTGTGTTGGGTAATCTGCGACGGGCCCCGTCCGGGTTCAGCCCTTTGCTGGCGGGCGATCGCCTAACCGCGGGGCGCATCACTTGCGGGTATGAAACTCTCCTTTTGCCAGCGGGTCGGTACAAAACTCTCCTTACGCCCAAAGGTGTTTCAGCCAGTTTTGCACTGACGAACGCATGTCCACCGACTAGCAGGAGAACTTTGGACGGCCGGTGCCGACCAGCACAAAACTCTAGCTACGCCGCAGCCAACCGGTTTGAACTCTCCAGCGCCCCATGTCTGGTTCCGCGAAAAGTTCTGTAGCGCACACACAATAGAACCGCGAAAAGTTCGCCTGGCTAAAAACGGCGTTTTTGTATTTCGCGCCTGCAGGGGCGTTTCGCGCTCACCACCAGGCGGTAGGAGGGCGTTCGCGGGGACTTGACCGGACGCTGGCGGGCGACTTTGGTATATACCTTTGTTTACCGTCTGACGGGCCTCACGTACGGTCGTTGTCGACAGCTCCCGAGAACGAAGTGCCACGGGTTTGCACAACGAAGCGCGCGACTCTGCCGGTTCAACGGATGGTGGGCGGCGCTGGCTGCACTCTGTGCCACCGTTATCGGGATGCTCCGGGAGGCTCTGAGTCTCATTGGGGCCGTCGAGCAGCGTCGCGCGCTGGTCTTCCTTCGCGACCGGGATCACGCGAGCTTCTTCTTGTTGGTTACGACGACGGTGATGGTCTCGTAATGGCCTCGCGGATCCGTCAGGTCGCTCGGCAGACGTCGCTTGCAAGGCTCGATGCCTTGGCGACGCGGGGGCGGGCCACCGTCGACGAGCGGTGTCCATGCCAGCGTGGATGAGGACCTGGACGTTGGACGCGGACTTGAGGCCGTGGGCGTGTTTGGTCGGGGACGCGGCGGTTACGGTGCCATCGAGCTGCGAGGCCATCGGCGGGCTTGATGCCAATGCCGGGGCCGAGCATGCCTTGGCGAGGGACTCATCTGCGACTGTCGAGCGGAATCGCGGTGCCGCAAGGGAGAGGGGCGGAGAGATATTGCTCGTCGCTGAAGACGGGGCGCGGGAGCAACGACGGGGCTGCAGCGGGGGCGACGGCAGCCGCGGCGGCGGGGCCGGCGCGGCGGCGGGCGCGCGACACCATGTAAGCGCTTGCCGCGTGTAAGGTGAGGACGGGGATGACGAAGACGGGACCTCGAGGCCGATGGGCGGGGATTGACTTTGGGGATGATCGACACGAAGTCGTGAAACTGCGGTTCGAGGGGGTGTCGCGCACGTTCAGCGGGGCGGCGACGCGAGCCGATGGCGGCGGTTACCATCGCGCAGTGATGAAGGTTCGCAGACGGGTTGCTTCGAAGTCGCGGCTCGATAGAAGATTTGGCGGGCGCCACGGCATAGCCAGGCGCGGAGATGCGGGTCTTGAAAGGCCGCTGGGCGGCTGCGCCTGCGCGACGTTATGGGGCGATCAGGGAGTCGCGACTGCCGCTTTCATTGGAGGGCAGGGCGATTTCGTTGGCGGGAACGACTGGTGCGGGCGGTGACAACGATGGCGCTGTAGAAGACCGAGTGGGCCCGCAGGATGCGGTCGTGCGCCGGGTTTGGTCATGGGTAGTTTGAGCTCGCGGGTCTGGGGCCGACGGCGGACGGGAAGGCTGTGATCAGCGGGGTGATGAGCGGGTCGAGGAGTCCGCGGTGCTGCTGGGGTTGCCGATGAGCTCTCGATCAGGCGCCGGTCGGTGGGTGGATGGACCATCGCCTGGTGGGCTTGCTGCCTGGGGCCGGGAGGGCCACACGGAGGACTGGTCGTGTAGGCCAGGGACTTGCGGCCGCGGCATCGTCTGGAGTGAGCGGACAGGGCTCATGGCGGCGCATAGCGGCGGGTGGGTGTTGTCAAGGCTGGCGGCGAGAAACCGGCGAGTACGGGCAGGAACGCGAGGCCGCGGGATGACACAGGTTGATGGGCGCGTGATGATGGGTGTTCTCGGACATCTGGATGACGGTTGCTTCGCCAGCCCTGTTCGTGAGGATTCAGTGGAGGGTATGAGGGACCACCGGCGATCAGGGCCGGGAGGACTGGAGATTTCGAATGTGGCGATCATCTTGATAAGCGCGAGATGATTGCCCTGGCCTCGCTTCTTCGCTTAGCTATCGTTGGGAACTCGCGCCGTGGTCGGAGACCATGTGAGCGTTGCAGTCGGCATCGCCGGGAATGCGACGATGATCTGGAACATGCCGTAAACGGCAGGCCCTTCAGATCTTCATTGTCGTCAAGGGCCTGCTGATTGATCTTGGACTCGTCGCGATCACCAGGCGGAGCGGGTTGCTGATGTGCTGCTGCGCTGATGTTGGAGGCGCCGCCGACTGCTTCGACGACCTCTCCTGCCACGCTTGGCGTGATCATCGCTGACCACATTCCTTTCTGAAAACCCCCGCGCAACGCCATTGTTGCACGCCGCGCTGGGCGGTGTGTAGCAATCGATTGACATGCTAGGGTCACACATCTCGCACGCAAGGATGATAGGGGAAAATCTCACGTAAAGCCGCTGAGGGACCGCCACACACGACGAGGCCGCCACCTGAGCAGCCACGGCCTCGCGCTGCGTGTCAGTTTCGAGTCGGCGCGGCAGTTCACGTTCGTCACGGAAGCGGCGGCGCCCGTGAGGTCACGCCGGAGCCGTCATAGGTCCGAGCTGCGGGTCGTGAAGACGCGCGAGCCGTCGCCTGGTAGATCTCGGTGATGGAACGGTCGTGGAGGATCTTGACGCGGCTGGCCTCCCCGCCTCCAGGTGACGACGCGGCGGCCGCCGCGTAGCGCGTGCCCGTCAGGTCGACGCTCAGGGCGTCCGTCCTCGAGTGATCGACGAAGGCCCGGGCCGGAACCGATCTGCACGGACAGAGCCCCGTCGTAGGAGGCGTCAGCGAAGGCGCTCACAGGCGCGACCCAGCGAGCTCCATAATGCGTCGCCCCGGCCTCGTCCCCGGGGTGCCCCTCGAGTGTGGCGGGCGCGAGGGCAGGGCCCGGCAGGGCCGGGCGGGCGATGACGCGCTCACACGCAGGGTCAGGGCGCGCGGGGCGGTGAAGCAGTGCACCCAGCCGCCGGTCTGCGATGGAGGCTGGTCGTCCTCCCCGGCGTTACCCGCCCAACCGAAGAGGGAGGTCGGCGCGTCCAGGCGAGGGAGGCGAAGCAGGCCAAGATCTGGGGTGCGTGGAACTCGGTGCCGCGGTCAGAGCTCCTCGAAGGAGCCGTCGGCGCGCAGCTCGGTGCCCCCGAGCTCGCCGACGATGGCGACGCACGGAGGCTGTCTCGAAACCCCGCGCTCGGGCGAGATGCCTGCAGAAGATCAGGACGTCGCGCGCTCGGCCGGTCTCTTCGTCGACGAGGCGCACGAGGTTGGGGGCACTCCCACATGTAGCCGAACGCGTCGAAGAGTGCCGCTAGCGTCGGGGAAGGTCATCTCACCCTCGCACTCCCAGACGCGCGGGTCCGCGGAGCGGTAGAGCGAGCCGCGCCCGTGAGGTTCTCGCGCTGGACGCCGAGCAGCATCCGGTAGGAGCCGATCCGCGTCGCCACACCGCGGGGTCATGCGGAAATCGCCGTGTATCCCTCGGCTGGCGGTCGATGATCGGGGGCACCTGCTTGTCGAAGTGGACCATGTCGGCCGTGGTGACGGCTGCACTGGGTGCCTCGCGCTCCCCCGTGTCTCAGGATCCTTGTATGCCCGTGCACCACAGCTCAACGTGATCGCCGACCTCGATGGCCGTGCCCGAGTAGGCACCGTTGGCGTCCTGGTGAGGTGTCGGGCAGGATGGCGGGGGCATGGTAGTCCCAGTGGGTCAGGTCGCGAGGTGGCGTGGCCCCAGTAGACGGGCGACGCGGGTGCTCGGGCGTGTACTGAAGAACGCGTGATAGATCCGTCGATCTCAATGAGGCCGTTCGGGTCGTTCAGTCAAACCACCGGGGGCGCGACGTGAAGAGCGGGTGGTCGGGATCTTGCGGGGCGCGCGACGAGGCCTCGCGGCGAGGGCGGACGCGAGAAAATCTTCGGCCATGACCTCACGGTAACACCCCGGGATGAACAGGCGCGCGGGCGGGACACATCCGTCCCGCCACGCTGCGCTAACACGTCCAGCACACTGCATCAGAGGCGACAGATCAAGGAAAAACCCAGCTCAGGCGCCCGTCATGTCGTCCGGGTGAGCGTCCGCGTAGCCGGGCAAGCTCCCTCCTCGACGGTGGACTCAAAGTCCAGCTTGACGATTTCGGCGCGCGGGCTGCGATCCGGTGCGCCGGGCGTGATCGGGTGAGCGCTCCCCAGGTCGGGCACGTTCGTGTAGTCGCCCGTGATGATCGGGTAGCCGTCGCGGCCCTCGAAGTCGGCGGGCGGACCTGCGGGTCGAGCTCGGCGACCTCTTGATGCAGGGCATCGGCGCGATCTCAGTGCCACTGCTGACGCGGTCGATGTCGTTGGCCGCGTGGGGCGAGGAGCAGGAGAGCATGTGAGGTTGAGGGTCGGCGACGGCCTGGGCGAGGGTCCACAGGACCGTCGCGAGGCGCTCGCGCTGCTCGGGGGCCTTGCAGCTTGAAGGGCTCGGTGTCGGTCACGTGCATGTCGCCCTCGCCGACCAGGCGCATGGCCTCGGACAGCGCCGCCTTCTGGCGGTGAGTGGCGGATCAGGTTGCCGACGGTGTCGAAACCAGCCTCGACGGCGCTCAGGAGGGCGCGGTCGATGTCTCGAGCTCACCGAGGTGGGGATCTCGCCAGAACTCTTGGCGATCATGGAGGCGGTGCGGTTGACCAGGTTGCCCCAGTAAGCGACGAGCTCGCCGTTGGTGCGGCGCACGAACTCGGCCCACGTGAAGTCGGGTCCGAGGTCTCCGGGGGTTAAGCCGCGCTGATGAAGTGGCGCAGGGCGTCGGCCTGGTAGCGCGAGGAGGAAGTCGCGCACGTAGATGACGATGCCGTGCGAGGAGGAGACTTCTTGCCTCCATGGTGAGGAACTCGGACGAGACGACCTCGGTGGGCAGGTTGAGGACGCCCAGGTCACCCGCAGCCCCTTCGCGCCCTGGCCGTTGTAGCCGAGCAGCTCGGCGGGCCAGATCTGGGAGTGGAAGACGATGTTGTCCTTGCCCATGAAGTAGTAGGACAAGGCCTCGGGGTCGTTCCACCACTTACGCCACGCCTCGGGGTCGCCGGTGCGGCGCGCCCACTCAATGGAGGCGCTCAGGTAGCCGATGACGGCGTCGAACCACACGTAGAGACGCTTGGTGGGCTGGTCCTCCCAGCCGGGGACCGGGATACCCCAGTCGATGTCGCGCGTCATCGCGCGGGGGCGGATGTCCTCGAGGAAGTTCTGGGAGAACTTGATGACGTTGGGACGCCAGGTGCCGGACTTCTCGCGCTCGTCGAGCCAGGCGGACAGGGCCTCGGCCAGGGCGGGCAGGTCGAGGAATTAGTGGACGGACTCCACGAAGTTGGGGGTCTCACCGTTGATGCGCGAGTGCGGGTTGATGAGCTCAGTCCGGGTCCATCTGGTTGCCGCAGTTGTCGCATTGGTCGCCGCGCGCCCCCTCGGCGCCACAGATCGGGCAGGTGCCCTCAATGTAGCGGTCGGGCAGGGTGCGGCCGGTGGACGGGGAGATGGCGGCACGCGTGACCTGCTCGATCATGTAGCCGTTGTCGCGCACGGTGGCGAACATGTCCTGGACGACGCGGTAGTGGTTACCGGCGGTCGTGCGGGTGAACAGGTCGTAGGACAGGCCGAGCGCCACGAGGTCCTCGACGATGAGGCGGTTGTTGCTGGTCGGCGAGTTCGCGGGCGCTCATGCCAGCGCCGTCGGCGGCCACGGATGGGGGTTCCGTGTTCATCGGTGCCGGAGACCAGCGAGGACGTCGTGGTAGGCCATTCGCATGTACCGGGAGAAAACGTCGGAGGGGACACCGAATCCCGCAACGTGGCCAATATGACGGGGGCCGTTGGCGTAGGGCCATGCGACGGCGGACAGAATACGACTCATAGCTAACAATACTGCGTAGCGCTCACGAACGGGGAACCGGCCGCATGGCGAGGAATTGAAACACGCCTTGGGTGACTGTGACCGGGGTGATATTCTTGAGGAAATTACTGAATTTTCTGGGAGGTCTCATGCCCCACGCGCTCATCATTGTCGACGTTCAGCCCACGTTCTGCGAAAGGCGGTGCCCTCCGGTGACGGGCGATAACGCTATCGCCGAGGCCGTGGCCGCCTACGTGGAGGCGCACCGCGACGAGTATCAGCTGATCGTGACCACGCAGGATTGGCACATCGATCCGGGCGAGCACTTCTCGGAGACGCCGGATTTCGTGGACACGTGGCCCCCGCACGGCGTGGCAGGCACGGACGAGGCCGAGCTCCACCCGGCGCTCGCGAACGTGAAGGCGGACGTGACGGTCAAGAAGGGCCAGTACAAGGCCGCCTACTCGGGCTTCGAGGGAACCACCGAGGATGGGAAGACGCTGGAGGAGGCGCTGCGCGACAGCCGGCATCACGGATGTGGATGTCGTGGGCCTGGCGGAGTCGCACTGCGTTGCGTCCACGGCTGTGGATGCTGTCCACGCCAGTTCCCGACGCGTGTCCTGCGCGAGCTGACCGCGCCCGTGACCGAGGAACTGGGCGCAGTGGCTCGCAGTGGATGACAACCGAGGGCGTCTCGCTCGTCTGAGGCTCCCCGGCCTCGTTTTTTTAGCGCGCGCGCGAGGGCGGCCTTGTAGAGGTCGTTCTTGCGCGCGCCCGTCGCTGCAGCTACCTCGGCCGCGGCGTCTTTGAGCATCCCCTTCCGCCGCGAGCGCGAGGACCGCGCCGACGTGGTCTTCGGCGCGCGCTGCGCTCGTATCCGGCGACGACGATCGTTACTTCGCCGAGGACGTCGTCGGCGCTAAGCCGCGAGCTGGCCGAGCGTGCCGCGGCGCACCTCCTCGTAGTCTTTTGTGAGCTCGCGGCACAGCTCGGCGCTGCGGTCGGCCCCAGCACCTGCGCCATGCGCGTGAGCGTGGCGGCTGCGCGCCTGGGCGATTCGAAGAAGATCAGCGTGTGCGGGTCGGTGGCCAGGTCCTGCAGGTAGCGCGTGGCTTCCCCGTCCTTGCGCGGCAGGAATCCTTCGAAGGCGAAGCGGTCGGAGGGCAGGCCAGACAGCGCGAGGGCGACGAGCGGCGCGGAGGGACCGGGCAGGACGGACAGGGGAACGCCCGCTTCGATGGCGGCGCGAGCCAGCCGGAATCCCGGGTCGGAGACCGTGGGCATGCCCGCGTCGGAGACGAAGACGACGCGCGCCCCACCCTTGGCGGCCTCGACGATACCCGAGGGCCTTGTCGGCCTCGTTATGGTCGTGCAGGGCGATCAGTCGGCCGCCCAGCTGATGCCCAGGCGCGACGCCAGGGCGAGCGCGCGGCGCGTGTCCTCGGCGGCGACGATGTCCGCCTTCGAGAGCGGCGACGACGCGCGGGGACGCGTCACGCACGTCACCGATGGGGGTCGCGGCCAGCAGGATGGTCCCCGCCTCCTGGCGGTAGGCCTCCTGCGTGCGAGCATCCTTGGACGTCGAGGCAGCCTCGGGGGCGTTGGTCGTGTCGGTCGCTGCTTCCATGCCCGTATCGTCTCACTGCTTGTCCGCGCGTGCACGGCGCGTCCGCGTCATACCCGCCCGCCATTGGGGGACGCGCGAGGCGAGACGCACGCGGCGCACAGGAGCGCGATGGTTCCGCCTGCGCTGAGGCGCGCGGGGACAGCAATGGCGAGGCCGGAGATCCCAGGAGCGCGCCCGGCAGCGGGCAGCCGATGAGGGAAGGCACGAGAGCTGCGCACGAGGGGCGCGAGCGCGGCGGCTGGCGCGGCAATGAGTGCGATCGACAGGATCGTTCCAACCGCCGGGATCGCCACGGTGACCGATGCGAGGATGAGGCCGAGGATGACGAGTTCGTGGCGAAGGCCCGCGCGGCTGCGGCTGGAGCTGGAGGGTCGAAGCGAGTGGGCGATCAGCTGGCGCCCGCCAGCATCACGACAAGAAGGGCGACCGCGAAGACGGCACCGCCCAGGCAGCGTCAGCTGGCGAGGACCGTCATGACGGAGCCGGTCAGGGAAAGAATTGACCGCGAGGGGCGGGGGCTTGAACCAGGGTCGCCAGGGGAGTAACCGGAAGCAAAACCTGCGGTCAGCACGATCTTAAAGCTGCTCCTTGGCTGGAGATGCCGGGGATCGTAGCGAGCCACACGCATGAGGGCGACGAGTGGGATGGTCCCAAGGAACGCGCGCGAGCGCAGCGCAGCGGACATACCCTGAGTGCCCCAGATCCGAGGGGCGGCTGCGATGACCACGCCGAGGACCGCGCCCGGGAAGGTACCGTGCGTGACGGATTCGGCAAAGAAGATGCGTCGGTCCAGGTAGGCTGAAAGCGCCGACGAGGCGCGCCAGAGGGCCCCGATGATCGTCACGTGGAGCGCGGGGTACGGGAGGAGGCTAGCGATCACGAGGGCTGCCCTCCCCGATGTTCACGGTCGTTTCACGCGACGTTTCACGCGCGGCTCCGACCGCCATGGGCGCATAGCCGCGGATCCGCGGATGGCGCAGGCAGGCAGCAAGCAGACAAGGACCCCATGGCGACGCGCACGCCTGCGGAGGAGAGCGGGCGCGGCGCACGCAGGAGGAGATCGCCAAATCCGGCCCATCCCCGACGAGCGCGCAGGCAGCAGCCGGGAAGCGCCATCGAGCGTGGGCCCGACGCGAGACAGGCGACCGAAGGCTCCGGGCACGACAAGATATCCGACGACGAGGAGGACCCCGACGGCCGTCGACGCGGCGACGACGATCGCGCCGAGCGCCGCGTTAAAAGCGATGTCAATCCAGGTGACCGGGATGCCGCTAACGTGCGCGGCCTCGCGGTCGAAGGCCACCGCGACCTGTGCGCGCCAGGTGAGGGCAAGCAGGGCGGTCGCAACCACGAGGACAGGCACTCACCGACAATCGAGGGGCGTGATATCCAGGAGACGGCCGAACATGAGGGATTCGAGCTGCCCGGACATGTCCCCGATGCGTGAGGAGATGACGATGCCGAGGGAGAAGAAGGCGGTGAGCGGGACCGCGGTCGTCGCCTCGGGTGGCGCTGTTTGCGCGAGGCCGCCGTCAGCGCCGCCGCGATGAGGGGCCGCGCACACGGCACCGCCAGGATGACGCGTCGCGCCCGCCAAGGGGCCATGCCGACGACAATGCCGGGGAGACACCCGTGGACCATCGTTTCGGCGCTGAACTCGGCGCGGCGCAGGTTGACCAGCGTCGAGGCCGGTCCCACCGCGAGCGCGAGCAGGCCAAAAAGGACAACGAGGGCGCGCCAGGTAGGGGCGATCGCGCGACAGGACGCAAATCGCTCGTCGTCGGCGCTCGATCCGTGCGCGCGCGCGAGCCACAGGACCTTCGGCGCGCGAGGGGCCTCGTCGGTGGACCCCAGGGCGTGAGGCGGGGGCGA
>BNJV01003028.1_pt1 | contig 41504 bp, 74 predicted proteins | sample 8540591 | NCBI WGS metagenome assembly BNJV01 (sample SAMD00202457, study PRJDB9452) | human saliva metagenome | host: Homo sapiens
TATTATATTACTAGTATTTTATATAATGTTATGTAATGCCAAATGATTGATTTAATAGTATTTTTTTGTTGTTTATATTTTCATATAACATCATATAAATTCAACTTAAGTCCATTTTTTTGCTCACTTAAATTTTAAAAATTAATCACAGAGAATATCTCCTCTTCTTATTTCTACTACATCAGATATATTCACATCTTCTGTGCCATCTTGACTTTCATATATTAAAGAAAATACATTGTTTGCATCATCTTCTATTACTCTTACATAGTAAGTAAAGTTATTTTTTGGAAATCATATACTCCAGTTCAAAAACTTCTATAAATTTTTTTGAATAGTCTTAAAATATTCTAAGCTATCAAATTGTTCTTGAAAATCTTTTGAAATCTTCAACATCTTCTGTGTAGATCCCTTGATTATCTTTTTGTATATCATTATTTCTTAATAGAAAATTTTTCCATTCTTAAATTGTTAAAACTGTTTTAAATAATATCTTTTCATCTCTTCCACCTCTGGCTTATTTTAACATAAATTTACAAAATAAAAAAGAGGTAGTTTTATTTCTACCTCAATGACTAATCATTTCTAGCTTTTTCTTTCTTTTAATAATTCTTCGAACTCAGGAATATCCTCACGTTCCATAGTTTTTATGAAATTTCTAGCTGTGGATCTCTTGTTGATATATCTCTTTCTTTTCTCTATTGTTGTCATCCCACTTTTTATTACCTCTTAATTTTTGCTTCTGATAATTTACCCATGTTATCGCTCCTAAATATTTTTTTATAATTATATCAGAATTAATCAGAATCAACAACCCATGATTTTGAAAAAGATTTATCTTTAAATAATGAAGCTAACCCACTTAATTGTTTTTAACCTTAACAGTTCATCTGCATCCATTCCAATATGTCTCATTATCCATGTGTCAGAACAACCACTCTCTACTAGCTCTGAAACGATATTTGTCATAAGTTCTACATCATGACTACCTCTAGCTCTGTTATGTCTAATAGTTGAAGCCATTCTATCGCTAATAGGTTTATCAATAACAGATACAGGTAAGCAGCCGTTTTTCTCTTTCAAATATATCTTTATGCTTTTTCATAACAGTATATCTATGAAATCCGTCTACTATCTCATATCTATCTTCATCTTCTAAATAGTAACAAACAATAGGCATTGTGTAACCATCTTCTAATATAGACTTATATAATAGCTTCATTTCTGGTGGTGCTACATGGTTTTGGATTATAACTGTTAGCTTGTATCTTTTCAATAGGTATTGCCTTAATATTATATACTGGACTACAAAATTGTTTCATATTTTTTTCATTGTTTCCTTTCTTCTTTTTAAGCTGTTCTTTGCTTATTCAAAAAGATAAACTTTTTACAGAAGTAATCATTTTTTTAATAATACACATTGCCATTCTTTTTCCACGTTAAAACATCTTGTTTACTGTCTAATTCTGGTATTGTGTCTACTACATGATTAAATCTAACTATTTCTTTATCTTTATTACCTCTATTACTAATTTCTCCTGTTTGAAATACTGCATCTTTATAATTTATGTTTAATATATCTATATCTTCTTTTTCTCATTCCTGAACCTTTTTCAGTCCACCATTTTATAAATTTATCAAACTTTTTCTCTATAGTGATTACTTGCTGTTTCTGGTAAAGTATCTAATAGAAAGTACGTGAAGCTTTCCCATGTATGACCTTTTTGGCAATTTATAATTTGCTGTATTGATTGATGAATGAGCATATATATTACCAAAATTTGCACCAGCTACCCTACCTACAATTTTTACCCATGTTTTAGGCTCAATTATTTTTAAACATATTTAATCCTGCTTTTTGCTGTATCTCCAAAAGGTTCATCAATTCTCATACTATGAATTGATACACCCGCTTTATACATTAAGTCATAAAATTTATTATACTCATTACCAGTTTTGCCATAATAAACCCATATATCCTCTGTTGTCCAATCATACACAGGATAGAAATTAAACACATTCTTATCTACTTTTTGTAGAGTACATTGTGTCTTTATACCTAGTTTTTATTTTTGATTAGTTAAAGCACGCCATCTATTTAAACTCTCTTGTGTTCTGATACCAATTATACAAGCTGTTTTTCTCCTTTTTCCATACCAATTTCCAAACTTTGCTACAAAGTCTTCAAACGTCATTTTATATTTGTAATAATCAATAGTGTTATTGTCTACATTTATAACATAATCCATTGTTGGCATTTCTCTTACCCATATATCTTTCTTTTCAGTTTCCCACCAGCTCCATGTCATCTCATCATAAGATAAGCTGTTGTCAGTTTCCATAGGTAAACACACCCAGTAAGGAATTATTACATCTTTGTATTTATCCATCATTTTTTTGCGTAATCAATAGTCATTTGATAATGTGCTTCTATATCGATAAATAACACACCTATTTTTTTCTATTTCTTCGTTGTGCTTCTTTACACATTAAATGCATACAAACTCCACTATCTTTTTCCACCAGAGAAAGAAACGTATATATTTTCAAACTCATCAAATATATATTTAACTCTTTCTTGTGCTGCTTCATATACATTTAAATCACAATACTTCTTCAAAAATAGCTTCCTCCTTGTTCTATCTTATCTATCAATAATTCTTTAAGATCTCTTTTTCCTTTCGTTATTTTTCTAAGATCATATTAAATATTCCTAAGTCTGATGTAAAAATATATATTCAATATCATTCTCTTGTCCTATTCTTTTAATCCTACTTATAGCTTGTTCTGTTTTTTTGAATAATCAAAAGTAATACTCGCAAAAAGCTACCTTATTACAGAATTGTAGATTAAGCCCATAAGCTCCAGTTCCTAATGTCATCACTAATGCCTTATTATCATTTTTTTAAACTTATCAAGAATAGCAACACGCTCTTTTTAATGGTGTAGCTCCTGTAATTAAATAACAGTTTAATTTATTAGCTATGTTTTTCTGCTTCTTCTATAAAGGTACAAAAGACTATTATTTGACCTTGATTTTTAATATGATTTGCTATCTCTTTATGTCGCTTTTTCATCATTAAAACAAGACAATGCTAGATTTTGAAATTGTTGAATTATACTCTCTCCTTTTCCTAGAGAGTTAAGTAATATTTGTTTTTTATGTTATAATCTTCTCTATTATCATTACTAGCAATTATTCTTATATACTGTGTTGTTTCGTCTTTATCAAAGTTAAAATCACATTCATATATATATGGTGCTATTAAATGATGTAGAAACTCTATGTTAACATCTGACAGCTTGTAAAATTCTCTAGGACGTTGCCCAGCTTTCTTATATGATATTATCTTAAAGAATACATTTAGAAATTCTTGTTTACTCATATTGATTATTTTATAGCTCAAGAAGTTCATCTGATTGTAAATATCCCATTCGTTTTTTTGTTAACGGTGTACCATTTAATATTAGTCTATACTCACTTTCTTGAGCGATACTCATTAATCTTTTATAGCGTTTTTGTGTCATCATTTTTTTAATAAATATACTCTCATCTGCTACAATAAATACTTTCTTACCTTCAATAGTATTTAAAAAGCTCTATATACGTTTTTATCACTACTTGATAAGGTTTCGTATCCAGTAATGATATACTGCCTGTTAAACTGCCATTTAATAAGCTCTTGTTGTAAATTATCTTTAGTTGAGCAGGGCGTAAAGAATAATACTAAGTCGCTATCAGTTGTATTTATTAATTCCAATGCCACTCTTGTTTTTTTCCTGTTCCTTGCTTCATAAATAGAGCGCCAACTTTTTAATCTTTTTGAATTTATCAAACGCCCATTGTTGAGTTTCGGTTAACATCATCTCTAACTCCTTGATTACTTCAACTTTTTCTTTCAACCTTAACAGGTTCTGTTATTTCTAAATAACTTGTGTTATCATCTTCAACTAGTTTGTGGAATTCTTCTGATAAAGCATCTCCAGTAAACTCAATGCTGTCTAACTTTCTACCTCTCTTATCAGTTTTAAAAACTTTAAACACAAAGTCATCTGTGTAGCTTAATGTTAGAAAATATCCGTTGCCTTTTTCGCATTTCTCTCACTAATTTGGCTGGATGCCAAAACTTATATCCCTTGTAATTAGAACGGTTTGGCAGTTTGATTAAAACTGCCGCCCCTGTATCGTATTCTATGTTTTTGTTTGTTAAATTGAATTGTTTTCCACATTTTTAAATTACATCCTTTTTTAGTTTTATACCCTTTGTAGTAACAGTTGATATTACTTTTTAGTTACGTTGATGAATCTGTATTTTTCTAAGTCTAGTTTGTTTATTTTTTTCTAGGATCTCATCTAGTTTGTTGTTGATTATATCTACGAAATCTAATTTACTAGCTTTAATATTTATTAGTAAATATCCTCCGTCTAAGTTGTGGTAATTATTGTCTGCAGAGTGATTAGATAATCTCACTGAGTAATTCCCAAAAATCTTTATAAGCACTATCTTTCATGCTTGATAAGTTCCATCCTTCTAGTTTTGAGAACTCTTCTGAAAGTTCATCCATTTTTTTAGCGTATTCTCTACGTTGGTTATCTGTAGCTGTAAAAGCTACGTTTTTCTATAAGCGTTGTATTTTTTTCTTCCGAATCTCATTTTTATTTACCTCTCTTCTTATCTTTTTACAATTATATTTTATCACGCTCGAGCGTGAATGTCAATGGATATTTTAAAATTTTTTTCAACGGAAATTTTTATTTTTCTATCATAACGGAAATAAAAAGACCTACCAAAACTAATTGGTAGGTTAATAACAAATAAGGGAGTTAATTATGAAAAAGTTTGTTAAAGCTTAACACATATATTATATCATGTTTTTTTGGTTACCTTTAAAGACTTCAAAACAAGGAAATAAAAAGAAATTCCACGTCAGAACATATCTGCCTTTAAATAGGTGTGGAATCGTTGGTATTTGTTATTTAAAATATCTAGTTCTAGACAATACTATTATATCATATTTTTCGTTAGATATACAACGGTTTCAAACATAAAAAGAAGCCCACCAATTAAGGCAGGCTTTTAAAGGGAATAAATATAAAAAAATATTCATCTGTATTTATTATATCATACTATTCACACTCTGTTAAGTATTTGTCTTCAATCCATTGGTCTGAATCTTTGTAGTTAACTCTTGACCAACCGTCTTTTTTTCTCATAAACTCGAACTCTTGTCCCAGCTGCAACAAACTCTTTATCTTCGCTATCTAAAGATGGTTGGCTTTCCAAATAGTAATCAATGCTTACTGTTGCTTCATAATATGCTTGGTCACGTTTTGGCAACTCAACATCTTCATCCAGGATAGATTTTTTTCAACTACTTCAGCAACGTTTGTAGTATCTCCAATTTCTATTTCACCACTTCTTAACTTTTTAATTCTATCGATAAAGTAAGCTTTACAATTTTGAGTACCTGCTCCATAATATGCACCACCATTACCATGTAACTCCATTGAACGGTGTGGGCAAGCTGTAGGACTAAACTCGTGATGTAATCTTACAGTATATTCATTCACTGGTAATCCATAAGATTCTAGCAATTCACCTGCTATCATTAGTGTTGCATCTTCATTAGCGATAAACTCTTCATCAGATGCACTCATTGATTGACAAGATTCAAGTCCGATGTAATTTGCGTTACCTTCGTAAGTCGCTGTATGCCATTCTTGGTAGTTTACCGGTTGGAATACAAGTGTATCATTTCTATCTACATAATAAGCAGCAAAGCCTGTGTCTAGTGTTCCGTTATTTACTTTTGCTACTAATTGTGACTCCCACGCCTTCGCACCCTCAACTTGACGCATCGTTGTGAATTACAACCCCTTTTATTGAGTTTTTTTGGCGGTGCGAAATAAATTCCTTGTTGAAAGTATGAACTGTAAATATCTGCCATTGTTTGTTCCTCCTAAAATTAAATAAAATAAAAAGACTATTACTAGTCTTGTTTTGGCTCTGTATATGTCAAGGCTTGCTTACTGTCGCTTAAACCTTGTGTTGTTGCATCATTGACTATTCCTAGCAATGATAACATTAAAAATACTGTGTCGACTATTCCATTAATGTTATGGTTAAATAGTTCAGTATCTAGGTTATATCCTAGTAAAGCTGCTACTTGTTTAACAAGTAATAAAATTGCAGCGATAAAAGATATAACAAAGTGTTTGTTTTTAAATCTAACTTTCCAATTTATCATAATAATTTCACCTCCTTTCCTAATTAGTCGGCCACGGGTCACTCGTTAAATATGAGATTGAACTTACTCGTATATCCCCAATATCTCTATCTGTTGGAACAGGGTCTGTGAATTGGAAGCGTAACATATTGCTGTCACCAGCACCTCCTAAATACCACGTTCCATAAGGCACGCCTTTATCGTTGTATATTCCGCCGATTAGTGAAGACTCTGAACGGTAGCCTTGAGGAATACCTTGTAAACCTAGAATAAACACATTACGTTCTTTATCCGATGGTTGAACTTGATACCCTGCTCCGCCACGGCGGACTATACCGAACCAACCCCATGACAATCCTCCGAACTGATAAGATACTACATTATTAACACGTCTTACTTTAACAAATGAGCCTCCTAATTTTGAAACAGACGGAAGTATTTTCCAACCTGTGTCTCCGATTAAAACTTCCCAACCTGTGTTTCCTGTTCCTGTTTTCTTAATCCATTTTAAAGCTCCGTTAGTTACTGCTTCATCAACATAAGTTGTTCCAACAGGTGCTGAAACTACACCATTAGGCATTCCACGACCGTGAATTTCCCAATTTTTAGCTTCAAGAACTTTTAATCTATTGTCTAGTTCAGTTTGTGTTACCACCTGTATTGGTTGGAAGATAATTAGATATATTCTTATTAGTGATAAGTTTAACGTTGTCATAATCTCCGAACTCAAAGTCTGGTGTATAACCGTCTGGAATTGCAGTAGTTAGTGTATATAACGCTGTGTCTAAGTTAGTATATTTACCAATACCACTAATTATTATACGTTCATCTCTATTGAAGTAAATTTTTCCCAAACGCTTTTTCTTGGATAGTTCGATTTGTTTTTTGAAAATATTCATAAGGTGTATTACCATAAACAGCAAGCGTAAATGGTACATCATCTCTGTCTAGTTTCCTATTTAATTGTGTATTAAAAGTTTCCTTATCAGCTTGATAAACTCTATTCCTAACAAAATCACTAGTATCAACATTCCCATTCCCTAAAGGTCTATCCTCAAGAGCTTTAAGTCTATCTGTGATATGTGTTAGTGATTGGTGTTTTTCTAAGTAACCTTTATCACGTAACTCGGTTTTTAGTTACATAATCGACTAGTGATTGGTGCTCCGTTAGATAATGCTTATCTTCTAGCTCTGATTTTGTAACTAAGTTTGAAGTGTCAACTGTTACTTGACGGTTGCTAACTTCTCTTAATTCATCTTTAGTAGCTAGATTGCTAATGTCTTGATGTGTAGTTAAATAGTGTTTGTTATCTAACTCATTTTTTTGTTACATAATTTTTCTAGCGATTGATGTTCTGTTAAATAATTCTTGCTATTTAATTCATCTTTTTGTTACTAGATTGCTAGTGTCAACTATTTGTTGACTACCACTAACAGCTTGTAATTCTTGTTTGGTTGCAAAAGTTGCTAGTATCTATCGTTAGTTGAGTTTTTTTAACTCTTCTAGTTTCGAATTAGAAACATAGTCAATAGGTAGTTCAGACTTTTTAGCATAGTCAACTAAACTTTGATGTGTTGTTAAGAAGCCCTTGCTATCAACCGTGTTATTAACTATCTCTACAACGTTTGGCATTTCGCTTTTTAATTGATAATCGTTAAGCGTTGAAGTTCTTACAACGTCTGAAATATCGCTAGTTCTTACAAACTCTGATAAGTCAGTTTTTTTAAAGCGAATGTATTTTTAGCTTTTTCTAGTTCTGTTGCTAGTACTTCTTTTGTTAGAACATCTAACTTATCAACAACAACGCCATTAGCGAAATAACGTTCTTTAACAGGTAGATTGTCTTTTAGGTCGTATTCAGACATTTTCACATCAAAAGAAAAACTATACACATCACTTTCTTTCTCTTCGTTTTTCAGAATGATGTAACAGTTTACTCTTTCGTTGTCAGTTATTAAAGTTGTGTCAAACTTAAACTTAATCTTATTGTCTTCAATTCTTCCGTGAGTTTCCCAATATTTCACACTTTTTAACGAATTTAAATAATACTGTTATTTCTTCGTTTGTCAAAAGTATAATTATTAATAGTTAACTCAAACTCATTGTTATTTTTTTGTCATGTGAGTAAAAGCTCGCAATTGCTGCGAACTTTAACTCGTTTTGTTTACTGTGCTGTTAAATGTTAGTTGTATTTTTTTCTATCATTATTTACCTCCTTTTTCAATAGGTAATTCTTTGAAGCGTTCAAACATTTCAGTTACTGCTCCGTTTCCTTCAAGCTCCTTGTAAGAGTGGTATAGCGTTGTAATATCCCTTAACTCCTTTAATGTTATATAGCCTCGTTCTATCAACTCATTCATATCTTGTAATAATCTATAGCGGCTTAATATCCTTGTACCGTCCGCTGTTTTTTTGTACTAATATTTTTTTAACTCTTTTTAATGTAGCATTGATATTTTTAAGTTGTTATTACTTTGTTCTAAGTAATGTTTAACTACTAACACTAACACAGAACTTCCGCCTCCAACAAGAGCAACTAGTAGACTATCACTCATTATTTACGTTCTCTTTCCTCGTATTCTTTTTCAATTCGATTAACTTCCTCTTGTACTACTGCTTTTTAAGTTCCCTAAATTTGGTACATCTTCTATTGTTTTTAGCTTTTGTGATTATTTGTCTCACATACAGTTGAACTAAATAATCGTTCTTTTTAAATCTTAATCTACTTGGTCTAATCACTTTCAGAACTCCTTTCGTTACTTTTCAACGTTTCCACTATGTTCATCATTTTTCGTTGCCCTCCTCTAGCATTCCGACGATTGTGTTAATTACACTCGCCATTCCTTCGTCTAATTGTGCTTTTGTTACATATCTGTTCTTTTTCATCTTCAATGTCATCTTTACCAGCTGTTTCTACTCTAGTCAGTATGATTTCCTTATACTTGCTAGTTTCTACATCTGGTTTCCATACACTAACTGAAGTGTGTTCTTCGATTACTTCGTATAACTTACCTTCGTATTTAATCTTGTCTCCCACAGAATATTCAACGCCAACTTCATAACTATCAAACGCATTAATTATCGTATCTTTGTTGTCGTTAATTACCTTAGCATCTAACACATTTAATAGTAGTGTCATAATCAGCTTGTCGTTACCTTTGTTAACTTTCCCTACTAATTTACGTAACGCCTTAACTCTATCTGTAGGATCTATCTTATTATTTGCTAAGACACTTACTTCTTCTTTTAAGTTCGCATATTCAGTAACTAATGCTGGTGTAGTTTCTCCTGTGAACATTTGTTGCGCTAGTTGCTTTCTAACTTCTTCAAGTATTTCACTATCACTAGCGGTTTGCAAATTTCCCCGGTAAATCAACGCCACCATTTAAATAAACGCTACTGTTCCTTAATGTGAACGTAACGTTTACTGAACTATACCCACCCACTGTAGGTGTAGCATTTCTATTTGTGATTTCTAGTGCCATACTACTCTCCTTTATTACTTAATTTTTCTACTAACTCCTTAAGCTCTTCATTTGAGTCAATTAACTCTCTCAACTTTTTATGTTCAGTACTTAAATTATCATAAGCTATCTTGTAGTTAGCTAATTCTATTGTTTTTCTGATAGCTCTTGTGCTATTAAATGAATTGGTTGTAATTGGTTATTTTTCCATGTTTTTAATACCTCGATTTCTTTTTGTTAATTCTTGAATACCTTTAATTAAATAAGGTATCATTTCAAACGGACTATAAGATTTAATGTCGTCCGGTAATTGTTTAAATGCTTGTGGCATAAGTGTTTCAACATCTTGAGCCATGATACCACAATCTATATTACTCACTTTTCCGTCGTATTCTTTAGTGAAACTGTAAGTCTTAAGTTCATTAATTACGTCAAGGGCGTTAACTTCGCTGTCTTTAATATCACGTTTTAAACGTCTGTCAGAAATTTCTTTGTTAATTTCAAACCAGTCATAACCGTAAGAGCTGTAGTATATGTATATGAAACCGCTCCTTTGCTCAATTTTTTTATACTGTGGACTGTAGATCCAATGTCCAGAACCGCTCGAAGTACTATATTTGATTTCCCCTGAAACCCACAAATCACCGTTAATTTCTGGCGACCTCCAAAATCGAGCCTTGTTATAACAAAACATTTCTCCGGTTTCTTTGACATACCACGCACTATCGCCGACTTTTATCCCAGCGTGTACCCCAGTTTTACCCATAGAGCCGTTTGTCCCCATGTTCCTTTACCGTTTGACATTCCGACGTAAAACTGATTTTCTCCTGTCAACCATGAACTACCTGTATCTTTTTCATGTCGTCCGATTTGGAATCCTCCAATATATCCTTTATAGGATCTTAAAAAGTCCGTTTCTAACTGTGCCGTACTTATCTTCACAGATTTTAAGTTTCTGATAAACGCTTCTTTAGCAAACAGATTAGTAACTAACATATCATTAACTAATAGTTTATTAATCATTGCTTGGTCTACTTTTTAAATGTTCTGCTTTAATTGCCTCTGTGTTGATATTCACAGACTCTATAGTCCCAGCTTTGATATGACCACCTGTGATTGTTTCTCCGGCAATTTGTCTGCCTTTAATAGATCCGTCGACAATTAATGTTGCATCTTTTTTTCTTAAATAATTTAAGATTATTTATCGTCATATTGATATTGTTAGTTTTACTAGCTTGTCTTAATCGAAATTGATAACTTTTAATTCCTTCAAAATCTTCGAATAATCTATCTATGTCAAGCGTTATGTCAACTTTACCACGGTCTCTAGCCAACGCACCTCTTGAAATTAACGGGAAAGCGTATATTTTACCTCGGTAATCCATTGACGAAACTGACATTATCAGTTCGAATGTAAACAGTAATTCTCCGTCATAGCTTGCGTCAAACGATAACTGAAATCCATCGCCTTTAACCAACACATCATTATCAATTAAATCTGTTATATCAATATACTCTTCGTTAAATTCAAAACTTCTTCTTTTGTCTAAATAAACTAAGTTATCATACGCTGGACCAATTATCATTTTATTTGTAATTGCCTTAATACCTTCTGGCTTTGCGACTAACATACTTGAAATTGTGTTACCGTCTATGGTTGTTTCAGAACCAAACGACACGCCGTCTTCTGAAATTGTTATGTCAGATTTCTTTAACGAGTTCTCCACAGAGGCGTTTATCTCTTTAATTCTAACGTTAAATTCACTTTTTGCTTTTGTCAATATCTTTTTTTAACCTGTGTGCTAAGTCCGTCAGCCGTGCTAGTTAATAATGTCTTGAGTTCCTTGTTAGCAAACTCAGTTAACATTCCTTGATTGTTTAATCTAACCTTAGCCCAAAACTCACTTTTTACTATCTCTCATCTGTAAGTCAAGGTCTCGTATCTCTTTAAATACTCAGTAAGTGCATTAGGTTGTTTTAATAGGAATTTCAAACGCTGTAGCGTCGTTACCTTTTTTTCAATTTGTGGGTGAGTGATTTGAGTCTCACCAACACACCCCATGTGATATAGTTTTATTTTTTTCGTTAGCTTTTTGTAGGTGTGAATGTGTGTTGATATTTACTATTTCTAAAGTCAGCCGGCTGTTTACTACCGTTGATTTCTATATCCATTTAATCACCTACCTTTCAAAGAATTTAACAGTAACATTTGTCTTGTTTGTTAAATCTTCCCATTTCATTTTTTTAATAAAAGCTGCTTGATTGCTTTAGTGTGATGTTGTATTTAAAGTTTTCAAAAAGTTACACCAGTCAATCCGTCTAACTCTTCATCATTAAATGTCACACGTCTAATCGCTGCCACGTTAGTAAATCTATTATCATTAGCTACTAACATTAATTTATCTTCCTTAATTTCCACATAGCAGCCTTCTAGATATTTCAATAAATCTTTTTGCCAGACTAATTTATTACCTACATATCGTTTGTCTATTTCCTTATTTCCGATTAATAATTTTACTCGTTGCATACTCACACACCTACTTAACTATGTCGTAAATCGTGTTAGGGATCTTTAACCGCTAGTGCGTTGTATTGTTGTTCAGTTCCACACCAATATTTAAGCGACTGTCCGTTCTGTTGATTTAATATCGTGTTGCCTTTCAAATCATCAATACTTGGTTGCCATTTGTTAGGAATTTCATCACCGAAACTTATATAAGGTTCAGCTATCTTAACATGACCGTTTTTAACAAAATACAGGAAAAACCAGTTTGTCTCACTTCCAAAATCGATATTTTCAGTAATTGTGAATGTTTCTTCATATACTATCCATTTATCTTTTGGCAAATTACTTAAATTAATTCCTTTTTAATGTTTTATTGATACTATGCTTTTTTTAATAGCTAAATATAAGCCGTCTAGATATGAATCAGAGTAAATATATATTGGCATTCTCAATACGAGTTTGTCACCTTGCTTGAAACTAGTCTGATTAGTATCTAATTGAACCCCCGCCCATGTGTTAGATGTTGCACCGCTTTTTCTAATATCAAGTGCGTTATGTCCGTTATAGTTGCCACTCACGATAGATAATGACGGGTTACTAGATGTTATTATATTTGTGTGTGGAAAAGTCGAGTTAACTATTAAATTATAATTACCAACTATTCCGTCTTTTCCTTTGTCGCCTTTAATCGACGCCCTTTTCCTGTTCAGTTAGTGATTGAAACGTAACTACACCGTCACGTCCGGGCGGTCCTTGTATTCCTTGAATACCTTGGTCGCCCTTAACACCTGCTAAGTATTTCAAGTCGCTAAATCTATCACGACCGTTACCGACCTTAGCTTTTTCCCGTTTCGATTTCAATCCCGATTTCTCCGTCTAGTAAAATCAGTTCGCTAAACTCCCAATCACTAACACTCATTCTTTTGTGTTGTACTCTTATAGGTATTTTTTTCAACCATTATTTACCTCCTCCGTCGAATATGTATGTCGGACTTTCACTCCAATTCCCCTCAATATCATTGCCGTTACTGTCAGCAAACTCTAAATATTCAATAGGTACATTTACTATTGTTGCAGCGTTTCGTATAGGGATAAGTTTGTTTTTGTTCTTTAAACCAATTACTCTCAACCTTTATGTAGTAATCTGAGTCGTAAATCCTTAAGTAATTAGCTTCACTCTCACCTTTATTGAATGAATGTTCTCCTGTCGGAAATGCTCCTAATTTATCAATAAGTTTAACGACTGCATTGTGTGGTAACGCTCGACTTAACCTAACCACAATGTCGTAAAAGTCTCGAGTAACACATGACGCTTCCCAGCTAATCGTATATTCTTTTCCTACTTCAAAACCGTCTCCGTTGTGCGTTACTTCTATATATTCAGTTCCTGGAGCGATATATCGTTCTGTTGCGCCTTCTAACCTGTTCTTACTATATATAACGCTGTCGTCAGTGCCTAACATTTTAAGTGTAGTTTCAGAGATTACTTTATTTTCCTCAACTTGTCGCTTTAAATCCTCAACAGATTTACTTCCTAGATTTTTAAGTTTAATGTCAATTTGTGATAAGCTTTGATTTAAGTCGTTTCTTATCTCATTTTTAAACACCTCAGCGTTTGCGTTTGATACTTCGAATTTATCATCAATAATTTTTTTGTAAACTCATCTTCACGCTTATCGAATATCTTGTCGAAGTTACTTATCTGTTCCCTTACTTTCTTTTCAAAATTGTAAGAAATAGCGTCGGTGTAATAGTTAGCTCTCAACTCAGCACTATGTGAACTGTTAGAAATCTCATTACCTAACCTACCTTCTTTTTCTCCTAAGATAAATTCTTTCCAACGTTTAGCCATAGGATCATAATGTGTCTCAACAATCCTAATGCGTTCATCTACGTTATATTTAAGATACTTCAGAATTACTGTATCTCCTCGGTTAACATTCTCTGATAACTGTTCATAAGTTACTTTAATTGAGTTCTTAGGTTTATCAATGTTATCTTTCGTAAAATATTTCAACGCCCACTCTTCAAGCTCTTCGGCTGTTTTTAAATCGTTGTTGCTTACTGACATTTCGTTGATAAACGGATAATCATTAATCAATGGACTTTCAATCGTTAATGAGATTGTTACTTCTTCGTCGAGTGCTTCTAACTCTTCTTTTTGCTGAGCCTTGAGTTTATCAATTTCAGCTTTACGTAAATCAGCTTGTCTTTGACTCTCAATTTTACGTTGTGCCGCCTTGCTATCTCTATCACGATATTTAGCTGTGATTTCAGCTTCAATTTGTGAGTAAGATTTAACTGTGTGACCGCTGCGTTTTGTTCGCTTAGTATTTTTAGCTAACTCTTTAGAATAGCGATTATTAATCTCTTCTCGCATTTGTTCAGCTTTTTCTTAGCGTTGTAATCTTTTGAAGCTTGTTTCTGACTTTCTCTTAAAGCTGCTAACTCTTTCTTGTGCTGCTCTCGTAACTCTTTCTTATCTTCCTTATCTCCGACTTTAAACGTTGACGTTGCATAGATCCTAGTGACAATATCATCAGCGTTAATACTATTCACAAAAGATGTGATATTCTTCGCTGTTGTTAATACTTCTTCTGTGTCACGACCTAATCTTTTCAACACTCTTATTTCTCTGTTATACAAATCAATATCTCCGTTGAACGTGTCAGCAATCTGACCCTAACACTTCAAATGATGATTTATTTTTGAGTATCCGTGTCACTCTTATAAGTGCTAAATGAGTTTGACGTTGTTATATTTGAATAGTAAGTAAAAATCTTTTTTTCTTTCGATAAAAATTTGTGTACCACTCATCTAACACAGTTTGACAATTTGTGTTTACTCTTGTGAAATTTCCTACTAGCCGTTTGCTATAGTCAAATGTTATTTGATAAGCCGTAATAACAACACAACTTTCATTTTCAATGTATTCAATGTCTCTTATCCTAAATAGATTTGTCCCGTCAACTTCACTCGCCATAACGACCATGCCTTTTTCAATCATTGAGTATAAGTCATTGTCAACTGTAGGATATTTAAATGTAAGTTTGTACGTTGAATTTAACACCCAATGAATGTCGGCGTCATAAGCGTTATTTAATACTATCCCGTTAAAACTGAAGTCTTTTTCAAATTCATCATATAACCATAACATTAAATAAACGCCCCCCACCTACATTCAATTTCTATCTTAGTAATGCCCTCTGTGATTGCTACACCATTAACGCCCGGCTGAACTTCGAAGAATTCACCGAACATCACACTATTTAGCAAATCTCCGTTTTTTGTCGAAAAACATTCTGTTTTCCTTGCTTACATTCGATTACTAATTTTTCTTTTATCTCTTTTAGCCTACACACTTGACTACCTATCGAAACCATAACGGGTTGTGTTGTGTTTCCGTAAACTGTAACCTTAGGGTACATAATAAGATTTGAGTTATTATTCAATACTCCGTTACTCGTGTAAGTTTTAATGTCTTTATCCACGCTATAAGAAAACGGGTTACACGTGAATACTACGTCGATTTCATACTCATCTACCTCGCCAAGCCTTGACCTTACAGCTGAGGTTGTCAGCACTTCGTAATAACGATTAGGGGTTGTCAGCTGCGATTAATTTACCGCCGCCGTCAAGCCATATTAACACGTCATTTATTTCAGCTAAGCTGACACCGTGAATTAACAGTTTGTATGATTTTTCAACCGTGTCATATGCTGTAGATGTTCTTACAATTCCACCTGTCATATAATCAGATGTGAATATTTTATCTTTTCTTTTCCCTTTATTGATCCCGTCATTTTCTATCACATAAATATTAAAAGGAAAGTCGGCGGTAGACTTTCCATTAAATGTCAGTTTGTTATAATGTAACGGCATTTCGTCCACCTCCGAAACTCATTGTTTGTACTTCTTTCATTTTTTTAACTAGTTTATTTTTCTATTGTGTCAACTAACGCATTAATATCTTCTTTGTTATTGATATTATTACCAGTAACATTAATTGTTACGTTAATTTCATTGCCATTGTTTTTTTACCACCGTGTTCAGCCAATGCACCGCTTATACCTTTTATTTTTTCACTAGTTGATAACGGTGTAATGTTAACTCCGTTCTTAGTTACTCTGAATAACTCAGGACCTGCCTCACCAACAATTCCTGTGTAGTTAGGTTGTAAACTTTCTGTTTGTCCTATGTTACCACCACGTGCGAACATTCCGATATTACCACCTGTTGCGAAGAATCCCGGAAAACTTGGAATACCAGACACACTACTCATTACACGGACAACACTCACAACTTCACGAGGGATACTGTTCAACAGACCGATTACATTCCATATAATACCACTCGCAGAGTCAACTGCTGATAATACTTTTGGCGGTGTCGGTGTTCCATTGAACGCATTTAAACTACTTGTTGCTTGGTTAGTGAACGGCGTTGCGTTACCTTGTGCCATGATTGATTTTGTTGGCGTGTCTGTCGCATTAAACGTGTTTAAACTGCTTGTCGCTTGATCCGTGAACGGTGTTGCATTACCTTGTGCCATGATTGATTTTGCTGGCGTTTGCGTTGCGTTGAAACCATCTAAACTAAATTTAGCTTGGTCAATTACTGCACTAGCGTTGTCAGTAGCATTAATGTTTTTATCTGGAACATTTAGTGACGCAAAAATCTAACAGTTTGTTAAATGCTTTTGTGATGTTTGGTGTTGCTTCATCACGCAACATTATAGATTTAGGTGCTATTTCTGTATCTTTAAATTGACCTATTTTTCCGTTAACGTTATCCAACGGCTGACTTGCTTGGTCTATGATTTGTACATTTTTAGGGCGTATTCCCATACCGTTTAAGAAATTCAAATCGTCAATAGTCATTTTAATAGTACGACCTTCGTTTTCAGCAATTCTAACAGCTTTAACGATATCCGGCATTGCTAGTAAACGTTCATAGTCATTTTTAAAGTTAAATGCTATATCTCCACCTTCAAACTCAATTCCGATTGATTTAATTCCACCGTCTTTAGAAGCCCATTCGTCAAGAGCTTTATTTAACTCTTGTACTTTCTTTTCAGCACTTCCAAGACCTTTTATGTAAGTCTCTTTAGCTTGGTCAATAATACCCATTTGCTTATAAGCTGCTAATTGTGCTGTTGCTGCTGTATCGTCAAATGCTTCTTGTAGTATCTTCTGGGCTTCCTTACTTTCAGTAGCTGCTTCTGCAGCAGTTTTACCTACTTTTTTATAGGCTTCTCTTAACTGTTCTAACTCCGAACCTGTAAGTATTCTGTTTTCTCTAGCTGCGCTTGATAAAAATATCGTTAATTGTATTTTTGTGCGTTCTGAGTCTCTTTAACGATAGAGTCGTAGTGTTGACTTAGTCTTTCTTTTTTTCACGATTGTAATAATCTTCAGTTACTAAATTATTAGCTTTTTCTGTTCTAATAACGACATCTCAGCAGCCTTACGTTGTTCCACACTTTGCACAGTAGATGTAGTAATATCTGACGCAGCCTTAATTTGTGCCATAGCATAATCAGATGTGACAATTTTTTTCCTTTTTCGATAGGTGTGTTCTAAACTCGCTAACGAGTTCCCAACTAAGTTAGCTGCTACTTGCACACTTCCGGAAATTTGGTTAACTTCTTCATCTGATAAACTTAACGCCTCTTTTTAATTGTTTTCTGAAACGCCCGTCAAACTGGGTTTATACCATTTTACCCTCTTGGAAATTCTTGTTTATGTTTTCCATAATTTCCGTGTTAGCTTGCTGAACTCGTTTAATCTCACTTTTCACAGCTTCTGAGTTACGTTTAACAGCATCTCCCATGTGATTGATTGAGTTTCCAGATTGTTCAGCACCTTTTATAACAGCGTCGTACCATTCCTTATATTTACCGCTTGTAAGTTCAATAGCGGCTTCATGATTTCGACTATGTTTAGTCATTTCACGATAAATCGCCGTTCCTACACCGACAAACGCAGCTCCTATTAACGCAGCACCTGCTACATAAGGGTTAGTTAGTAATGTTGCCATACTTCCTGCTTTAGCCGCTTGTGTTCCGACTCCTGCTATAGATGTTGAGAGTTTAATCATGTCTCCAACTGACTTAGCTGTTGACATTTTACCAACCCATTTAACAAAACTTCCGATAGCTTTCACACCGCTACCAATTCCGGTAGTCATTCTACCTAGTATTGACATGAAAGGTCCAAAACCTAGAGTCGCTAGTTGCACGGCTGTTGGCAGTTTGCTAAACCACAACATCATATTACCTAGCGAGTTTACTAATGGTTTTGATGCTGTTAACGCTTGTGCTAGTTTAGGTAATAATTGAGAACCCATTTCGATTGCCATTTTCTGGATCTCGTTTTTTGCCATTTTCAATTTACTAGCACTAGTTTGATAACGGATAGCAGCCTCTTTAGTTAAAGCGTTGTTTTCTTTCCAACCTTTGTTAGATATCTCTAATGCTTTACCTAATCCACTATCTCCATTTAATGCACCTGCTAAACGTTTAATTGCGTCAGCTTCACGTATTCCGGTAATTCCTAAGCTTGATAACACATCATTGACGTTGCCGCCGTTTTCCTTAACTTCATTAAGTCCTTTTAACAGCATTTGTAACGCTTCTACAGGTCTAGTTCTAAATGCGTTGGCAAAATCATTAGCACTTACACCCGCAGCACTTGCGAATTTTTGTAATCCGTCTCCTCCACTTGCTACGGCGTTTTGCATTTTGTTCATAACCTGTGTCATTGCGCTACCACCAGCCTCAGCCTCGATACCTACAGTACTTAATGCAGCTGCTAGACCTAACACATCAGCTTCAGCCATGTTTGTTTGTTTACCCATACCAGATAATCGTTGCGCCATTTCTACAATGGATCTCTCATTTGTTGCAAAGTTATTACCTAACTCAACTATTGAACTACCTAAATTTCTAATGTTACCTTGACTAGTTCCCATAACTGCCATGAATTGAGCTAAACTTGTTGCACCCTCTTCAGCTGATAAGTTGGTTGTTGCTCCTAAGTCAGCTATTGTTTTTTTGTAAAGTCAACAATGTTTTTCTGTTTTTAATTCCTAATTGTCCGGCAACTTCACCGATACGTGATAATTCATTCGCACTTACTGGAATCTGAGTAGATAAGTCTAAGAAACTTTGTCTGATTGCGTCTAATTGCTGTGGTGTACCGTTAACAGTTTTAACAACTCCTGCGAACGCACTCTCAAAATCTATAGCAGCCTTACCAGCGAGGAACATTCCTGTCGTAAGCCCACCTGTTATTTTTGAAAAGCCGTCACCAAAGTTAGACATCTTTTGTCCGAACGCTTGGACTCTACCTCCGACATCATTAAAGCGTTGAGCCACGTCAGCCAATCGACCGCCGTTATTTCTAAACGCCGTGTGAGTTTGTTGCATTGCATCTCTCAGTTTGAAATAACCAGTTTCTGCATTTGCTATTTTTGTTGGTAAGCTTTGTAGTTCTCTTTGTTGACTGCTGAACGTACCATTAAGAGATTTAATTTGAGTTTCAAGACCTTTAATCTCTTGTTGAGTTGCTTTATACGACTTCGACGTATTAGCGACAACGTCTTTATATTTTAAAGCCGCTGCACTCGTCTTGCCGTAAGTATCTTGTAAATGTTTTAAATGTTCTTTCTGACTTTGTAATAACGTTCCTGTCGTTTTCAAAGTCGATTGTTTTTGTCTTAACGAGTTAGACAACTTGTCTATCTCTTTTTGGTAGTTGCACGGTTGATTTTTTAAGTCGTCATAACGAGACTTCAACAAGTTAACATTACTTGCCGATTGTTTCATCTGTGAACTTAAACCACTCATTTTAGCTTTATACACGTCGTATGCTTTACCGCCACTACCTAGTGAAGCGATATTTCTTTTCGCTTCAGCTTGTAATTGTCTTAAGGCGTTTTCACCCTGTTTTAAAGCAGAGGTAAAACTGCCTACTCCTTCGGCTGTCAGTATGACACCGACTTTATCCATATATCCCGACAAATTTTTACCTCCTATAACAATTTACTAAAATTCATTTCTTTTTACTTCTTCTTGAGTTTCTTCATGATTGAAATTCTCTTCTATATATCTGTTAATCATAAACACAATATAATCGAGACTGTAATCATACATGAACTCATCTTTTGTCATATTAAACCATGTTCTACACCTGTAAAATAAATCGTCCCAGTCTATTTCTTGCGGTTTTTCGCTTTTTTTGTTTTTCAGTTTTTCTCGCTGGGTGTTCGTAAATATTCACTTGGTCGTCTACCGGTTTTTCTAAAATATGCTTTTCCCTCGTCGCTATCGTCGGTAATACCCAACATTTCTAATAAAGTTGCTGTTTTGATCCCCGTACATAGCTTCTTGGTATTTCAAAATAAATAACTCTAATTCAGTATCATTTACGTTTTCTAGTACTTCTTCTATTGTAGTTTTATATCCATTGGCTTTTTAAAATTGAAACTAAAAAAATTTTTGCTGTAGCTACATTTTTTCTTTTAAATATACGTCATTCCATTCACCCTGCTTTATTCCAAAGTCAGCCTCTAAATGTAACCATACAGCTAAGTTTGATTTTAATTCAATTTCATTTCCTAAAAATATCCGTTTTTAAACGTCTTTACTGTTTTTTGTAAATATACTCATCAATTATCCTCCAAAAAAATAAAGAGCTAACAAATGTCAGCTCTTATAAATTATCCTGCTACAACTACTGTCTCATCAGTTGTTCCCGATTTAAGACATTGTTTTAAGTGTTTCAGCGTCATAGAAACCTTGTAGTAATAGTTTTTCTCTATCATATTTATCAGTCTCACGTAAGTCAATCTTACTGAACACAGATTTATCTTTACTTCCTACAACTGGATAAGCTTTGATTGTAACTTGTGTGATGTTTTCTTTTTTCTCATCTGTTTCAGTTTCAGCGTTGAAGTCTGGGTTTTCGATTTGACATACAGGGAAGTTGTAAATAATTTCTTTACCGTCTTCGTCAGTTACAGGAAACGCCCAACGGAATTGTTTATAACGAGGTGAGTCACCTTGAACATAAACTCCTGTAGCTAATTTCTTCATACCAGACATTTCTTCTAAGAATCCGTCTGGGAAAAATCCTATATCAACCGTCATTTCAACACTTGCGAATTTTACAATATCACGTGCCTTAATGTTTGAAAGATAAACTGTTTTTTCTTTGATTTGTCCTTTGAACGCTACTTTATCAATAGCGAACACTTCGTATGTTTTTTCATCATAAGTTAAACCTTGAGAGCTTGTTGCCTCTGTTTTAACTTTTTGTAAGTATCCAGCTCCAATTCCTGTAAGTAGAGCCTTGCTAACTGCTTCTTTTGTTACTGCCATTTATTGGTCCTCCTAAATTTAATCTAGTAATGCTTCTTTTTACTTTTTCTAGTAAATGGATCTCTATGTTTCTGTGCTGCCGGTCTAACGTGAGGGTTAGGTGGTTTATAAACACGACCTTTGCCGTATTTTCTCTTACGGCTTTTACCTTTTCCACGACCTTTATGACGTGAGAAACCTGCGTGCCAACCTATCTCGTGGAAATATAAGTGTAGGTTAGGTCTACCCGCCCAACCTATCTGACTTTCCATGTTTCCGTGACTAGCTACTAATACCCTCGATACCCGCTCCGGTTTTAACTAAACCTTTACCGGCTGCAATCCCTTTTGCGTCTTCTTTAATTGCCTCAGCTTCCTTGACTATAACGCCGTTTTACTTTGCTTGTATTACTCGCTATTTTTCTCTAATTTTGCTATTGCCTGTTCAAATCGAACGTCTCCATTAAGAATAAATCTCCAAATAATACATAAATTGTGTTTCTTTCGTATCCTCGTCTACATCTATTATTTCGTGCCATTCACCCGTGTTGAGTGTTGTGCCTTCTAGTGCCGTTTGAATACTGTTCAAAACATCTGAACTATCTAAATCATGAGGTTTAACGTCGAATAGATTTAATTGAAAAGTGTTATGTTTTTACAAATTTTTGTTTTGAACTTCGTTTTTGACGTTGACGCACATGAAAATAAATTAGCTTCGGAAATTCTTCGCCGTCGCTGAGTCCGTAAGCTAACGGGATATTCAGATTTAATTTTGTTATAGTCTCGAATATTAATTCTTTTTGTACTCATTTTTTTACAACCTCCGTTAACGATATTTCAGTTTCATTTTTCACGTGGTTGTGATAGATCCTAGCGATTGTATATTTTTATCATTAATTATCACAAATAGGTTTGCTAACAGATAATCATTAATGTTAGTAAATAATCTAATTGCTATTCTCGTTGTTACTTCTGTGTCAACTTGCATTGACTGGTATTTTTCGTTAGCTGTCACACCTAAGTAACGAAACCAAAATTTTCCTAATTTCTTTTTTTCTTCGTGTTCAGCTAACTTAGTGTTAAATTTATCTTTTTATGCTTATTCTCTACAAACTTAGCGATACCGTCGTTATAAGATTGGTTGATCCTGTATTGTCTCATCTTCTGTTACCACTTCTTCAATATATTTGTAGTCATATTCAGATAAATTTTTTGTTATCTCTTCGTATCTTTCTTCTGAGACTTCAATGATGTCTCCTTCTTCATACAGGTGAGATGTGTGAATGTCTCTAAATTCTTTTTAAAATTTTTAATCTTCATTCGACAACCTCTCTTTCTCTAATTTAATTAATAAACTTGATATTTCGCCTAAAAAATTAATGTCAAAATATTCTAGCTTGTCGTTATATTCGTATCTTGCTCTCTCAAACACTAATGATTTACCTTGTTCGTCATTTTCAATGTCAAAGTAACCGCATTTTTCACACAAAACTGAATAAGAAAAAGACAACAACCTTTTGAGATTATCGTCTTCGTCGTCATGCAATATATGTAGTTTGTCTTTGAATTGTTGCAATAACGCTGTTGAAACATCAATCATAGTCTTACGCTCCAGCTACTAGTGTTAAGTCTTTCCCAAACTCTAATTTAACAACAGCCTCTTTATCTACTGCTTTAACGTCGAAGCGAGTGATTAAACGTGTATCATAAGAGTTACGTGTGAATGATTTACCACCAACGTCAGTTGATTTAATTTCTAATTCATTTAATTCATATACACGTACAGCTTCTTCTAAATCTCCTACATATAGTGGGAATTTGTTTGCTGTTTCGTTTGGTAAATGAGTATTTGGCAATACGATTACTTCCTTACCTAATAATAATCGTTTTGTTGGGTCATTTAAAACTGGTTGTAGTAAGTAGTTTCCGTTTTTATCTTTTTATGCTATCTAACACGTTAAAACCATCTTGGTTAGTTAATACTTTTTGTATTATCTAAAAAGATAGGATCTAATGTTACGTTGAAAGCTTCTTTGATTTCATCAACTTTAGTGATTGCTTTTTTTAGTTAAAGTTTTTAACACAGCAATAATTTCTTTGTTTTTCTGTTACTATTTGTTTCTTCATGAACCATTTACCTAAGTAAGCAAGTAAGTTCTCTGGAGAGTCTTGTAATAAGAAACGTGACACAGGTAAGATTCCTCCGAAATCTTTAACTTTGTAAGTGATTCTTTCGAATACTTCTGCATTCATTTCTTGGATTTCTCCTAATTCAGTAATGTTAGTAAGTCCAGTTAATTGACTTGTTTTTTCATATACTTCACTTCCTGATGGAACTACTACTGAACGAACATCAACGTAATCTTTTAATGATACGAATGAACGTCTATACTCATTAATTGCAGTTTTTACATCTTCTGGTACTAAGTAACCACCGTTTTCTCCTTCTGATTCTTTAAGTGGTCCAGCTGCATTTACAATACCTGATTTAATATAGTTTTTGAATAGCTACTAGTCCTGTTTCTTCTTTTTTGTTCTTCACGCAAATCAACAACTTTATCATCATGTTTTAATGAAATTAAGTTTTGAATAGCTTCGATTTCTTTTTGTATATCCTTTAATTTCTTCCATTAATTCGTTTGCTACTTCCATTTCTTTTATTGTTGATTGCATTTTCAGCAGCCGTTACTTTTTCAGCCTTTTAATTGCATTAATTCTCTTAATTTTTTTATTCATTTAAATTGCCTCCAAAAATTCTAAATATTGTTTTTGCTCGCTCCGTTTGATATTCGTAGTTTTCTTTTTATCAGTTCTTTAGGAGCGTTTTTTAAATTTATGTGCCTCTTCTTTTAGTTAAGCACGCTGCCATTTTAACTGGCTCTGAGATTTCATCACAAAGTCCTAAGTTGAAACACTCTTCAGCATTTAACCAAGACTCTTTATCCATTAAATCTCTAATTGTTTTTTTCGTCTGTTTTATCTTTTGCTTTAGATAAATAAGTGTTAACGATTGTGTCGTTGATATGGTCTAAATCATCAGCCATTTTACGTAAGTCACTTGCGTTTCCATATAAACCAGTCCATGCGTTGTGAATCATCATCATTGCATTTTTTTGGCATTATAACCTTATCAGCAGCCATAGCTATTACTGTTGCTATAGAAGCTGCTAAACCGTCAATATATGCTGTCACATATCCTTTATGGTTTTTAAGTAACGTGTGAATTGCTTGACCGTCAAACACATCTCCTCCGTTTGAGTTAATGTGTAGGTCAATGTTTTTCACATCTCCTATGCTTTTTAACTCTTCAGCAAAGAGTTGAGCTGTTGACTTATCTTCCCAGATGTCGTATCCAATATCTGAGTAAATGAATATCTCGACTCTATCATTATTTAAAGCCTTAATCTTCCACTTCTGCACTTGTTTTCGCACCTGCCTTCCACAGTTGGTAATCTTTAATTGTATCGACCGGAGCATAGTTCAACGACATAAATCTCATTTCACCATATTCCGAATCTATTGTTGACATATCTTCAGAACGAAGTATGTCGTTAATTGTGTAAACTCCTACGTGTTGCATTTTCTCGTAAAACTCGGCTCGTGATTTTTGGTCAGCCCTTAGTTCGGCTTCCATGTTGAACTTGAAATAAAAGCCTCGTTTCTTGTCAAGATCCGTTAATATTTTAGAGTTTAGTTCCGACTCAATATTTGTTACATAAGGTAACATTACATTCTTCACGTAGTCCATTGACTGAGTTAGTGCGTTAGAGTGAGTTAAACCGCTGTAGTCTCCGTATTTATACGGTGGAACTTTAAAAATACTAGCAATTTCAGCCTTGTTATATTTCATAGTCTCTATAAACTGTGCGTCTGATTGTGGTATTCCGACACTTTGATAATCAATGTCGGGGTTTAATATTGCCACATTGTTATTTTCAAGGTGCTTTTTCCACGACTCAGCAACGGTTTCTTTGTTTTCAGTAGTCAACGGTGTACGTGTAGATTTTAATATTGCTAACGGAATACCTTCTCGCTTGAATAAGTTAGAAGCCATTTCACGCCCCTTCTGGTTTCCTTGAATACTTTCACGTAAGACTTGTACAGGTGAACGACCGATTAAACCGTTAATAGATAAGTTTTTAAAGTGTAGTAACTCTTCAGCGTTTAATGTTCTCGGTTTACCTTTGTAAACTGTCTCGTAAGTTACCGTGTTCGTGTCTTCGTGGTAAAAAGTACTTTTTGTAAATCGTGGATCTAACGGCACTATTTCAGTTACTTGTCCTTTTTTTGTCGATTTCTAAATAGTGATAGCTGTTTCCCCCACAAGTTCAACTGTGTCATTACTAAGTGTTTCCACTCAAAACTCGTCATATTTCTATTAGGTTGGTCTTTTAATAGTTTGTAAGCTGAGTGTTTTTTCGCTTTTTCTACCGTTCCGTTTACGTCTTGTAATAAGTTCAACGGGTATTTCGCTAAGTCGTCTGATAGAACTTTTACTGAACTGTAAACCTCAGATGTGTTAATTGCACTCTCTTCGTTTATGTTGTTTCGACTACCGTTAAATATGTTTAAAAACCAATCTGACGGGTTTCTTAAGTCGCTCATATCATTACCGCCCGTAGGTGTCTTGTTCTAAATATCATTCTCATTTCTCACCTCCTTTCAAGATTAAAGTTGTCTTTCTAACACAAAACTACATATCATCAAGCTAATACCTAACACGATAAATCCTATAGTTTTGCAAAAATAAAAAAAGCCTGCATATACTAACGATAGCAAGCTCGATATAAACAGTAAGAATACTGTAAATTGTATTAATTTTCTCATTAGAAACTAAATTCTCCTTTGTCAATCATATCATTAAGGTCGTAAGTGATATTGTCATTATACATGGCACGAGTAAAAAGCAAAAATACCAGCAGCAGCCATGTCGATACGGTCGCTTGATTTTTCTTATCTAACATTATATTGTCCTGTGCGTCTGATTTTGTAACTGCATTTCCCATGCACCAAGTCAACGCCTTATTTCCGTCATGATGTATTTTACCTTCATAAACACATTCTCTAAAGTGTTTCGTTGGTTCATTAAGTGTAAGTACGCCTTGGCGTATCTCAACCATTAAATAACCTAACTTTTCCATTGTCTGAGACCATTGAGTAGCGTTGTAAGGGTCATAACAAACTTCTTGAACGCTGTATTTATTCCTTAATTCCTCAATATAATCAATTACAAAATCATAATCGATTACTTCTCCTGGTGTTTTAACAATCCAGCCTTCCTCTATCCATTGAGAGTAGTTAACACGGTCGGTGTTCATTCGTTGGTGTAGCATATCTTCTGGCATAAATCCTTTACTACGTATTGCGTATCGGTCATCACCTAACACAAATATAGAAGTAACCGCTGTTAAGTCTAAACGTTTCGATAAGTCGACACCGACAAAACACGGTTTACCAACTAACTCGTCGTCTGGTACTTCACATAACTTCCATTTTTCCATATCCATATATTTATTTTCTGGAGCGTTAACCCAGATGTTCATATTCTTAGTCATGAACTTAGACATTGTTTCCGGCTTATCTAACGCCTCGTTAAGTCTCTCACGTAAGAATTTCATACCCTCTGGATAACTCGCTAATATTGGGTTTGCCTTTACCCAATTAGTTTCATCTTTTATGTCGTCGTCTTTATCCAACTCACACACCATAGCATAATACCCATTATTTTCTACTGGATTATTAGGATCTAATAATTTACTAACATAATCATACTCAGTCGAATAACACGGGTTATTTAAGTTAAATCCTGCTGTTGTAATAATTACAATTAATGGTTGACTTCTCGCACCTTGTCCAGATTCTATTACATCTAGTATTTCATCTGTAGGGTGTGCGTGGTACTCGTCCATTGCTCCGACTTGCGGGTTGAAACCGTCCGCTGTTTTTCCAGAGTCACGAGAAAGAGCCATAATATAACTGTTACTTTTCTCATGCTCAATTAAGCTACGTGTGATTTTAAATCTGTTTCTGATTTGACTACCTTGTATCTGTGCTTTGATTTCCTTAAACACAATGTTTGCTTGGTCTCGCTTGGTCGCTCCTATATATGCTTCTGATGATGATTCACCAAAGGCAGATATTTCATAGGATAAACAACAGGCTACATCTTGTGATTTAGCGTTCTTACGTCCTACTTGATAGTAAAACTTTCTAAATCTTCTAATACCTGTATCTTTATGAACCCAGCCATATATGTTAGACCAGTTAAAAAAATTTGTATTGGAGCAGGATCTATATTTTTGTCCAGCTAGTTTACCTTTAGTGTGTTTAAATAATGACATCCACTCTAAAAAAATTCATAGCTTTATCATCTTCAAAAAAATAAAAGGGAACTCTTCAGTTCCCTCTCTTTCTAAATCTTTTATAAATCTTAAACACGCCCATTTCTCTTTTTCACAAGCTATTCGTTCTCCATCAACCGCTTGTCTCGCCCACTCCTTCATTGCATCTTTTAACATTATAAATTAGCAAACCTTTCTTTTTACAGGATCTACTGGGGCTTCTGAGTAAGCTTTATCCATAGCAATTTTTGCCCTTGCTACTGGTGTTAATCCTAGTTCAGATTGTAGAGATTTGAGTGTGTTAAATAAATCTTTTTGTCTAATCAGTAATGGATGTTGTCCAAGTCCATAATCTTTTAGTTCGTTCTGCTTCAACTAGTTTACCATGTCGTCTAAGCTCACGTTCTGTTTCTTTGTTATAACCTTGGTCTGTCATTAATCCGTCACGTTGTATAATTTGACTACAGTCAACGTATTTTTTTCGTAAGTGTCACAATAAATAGCTAACACGTGTAAGTCAAGATTATTTAATAAGTCTATTGAGTCCGCTTGTGCAACTATAAACCCTAAATTCTTTCTTTGCTAAGTCACCCTAACCACTTAGGTGGCTTTAGTTTATCTTTTGGTAATTTTTAACTCAGATTCTACCTGTTTTTCTAGCCTCTAATTTTTGCTTTGAAACACCTTGCCTTTTTCCACTCAAAACCTTGAGAGACATTGGTTCTGCTTTCCTTGCCAAAATCATCACCACCTTTCTAAATTTACCTTATTTGAAAAAAATAATTAAATGCATTTTGCGTACAGATGAGAGACGCCCGCTCCTGGGGAGATTGGTCGTCCGAGATTTTTCACGGGGGGTATACCCCGGAAATAACCACCCCTACTTCTTGTAATGCTCAATCTTGTTGTGGCACTCTCTACACACACACTCGAGGTTGCTCATCTCAAGTCGCTTGTTCCAATCTGTTCGTACTTCTATCTTGTGATGCACCAGGTTAGCTAGACCACCACACATACTGCATGTGAAACAGTCACGCTTCAATGCCTGCTGTCTAGCTTCCTTCCCTCTTTACTTCGATAGAACTTCATGACCTCATCATGCTTACGTTGGTCATTGTAATATTTGTTTTTGTGATTGTTTATGTTTATCACAGTAAGTTCCCTTACTGATTAGCGTTCTACATTTATGATGTTTACATTCCTTCATATCCACCTCAACAAAAAGAGATATTATTTATTTTAATATCTCTCAATTATAATAATCTCATACTACTATTATATCATAGACAAACCCGACAAACCCGACAACTTTTTATTATGAGTTTAAAATATAAAACAATTTATCCTTAAGACTTTGTAATCTTCTTTCTACAGTTCTAGTATGATAACAAACTTCAGTTGCTACTTCTTCAACTGTTAACTTGTAAGTGTAACGAAACTTAAGAATCTTCTTATCACGTACATCTACTAAGCTATGTTCTAATCTATCTACACACTTAATAGCATAATCATCTTTCTCAAAGTCATAGTCAGATAATTTATTTATTATATTATTCTCATTACTATTATTGAAATTACTATTATTAGTTTTTATTTCATCATCTCCAGATAATTTATCTTTCAAATAAATATTAAGTTGTTTCTTTATCTTAGGATATGCTTCTAAATAATAGTCAACATCATTCCTTGTATAATTAAATTTCTTATTCATCATTCCACCTAATTTAAAAGTATGTTGGGAAAGCTAGGAAAAAAACCAACGACTGCTTGTAAATATTATTTTTGAGAAGCTTTCACATATATTATGATCGACCTAGCTTTATTATTATTATTATATAAATATTCTAAACGCTTTTAAATAGTTCACGACAACAAATTTTATCAATTACTTTACACATTGTATTTATGTCTCCATTAAGTTCAAACAACCACTCTTTCCTGTAATACATATTTGATTTAATCCAGTGTAACTTGACTTCTTTATTTATTGTAATATTCTTGTTTTCAAAGTTAATAGCATAACCGTAACCATACTTAACACTTAATCTTCGTGCTATTGCATAAACTATTTCTTCATTACGTTCTTCTCTTGCTCTCACATTAATTCTAGTGCCAACTACAACAACTGAATCAATGAATCTATCTAGCTGCATACCCAGAAGATATTCTATTCTTCTAAAATATATTTTTCTTAATATGATTACCTTGACGCTTACCTATAAGTCTTCTTACCTGTAACACATTAAACTTATTGCTACCTTTAGTCCTTGTCTCAGATATAAGTTCTTCTAAGTAGTCTAAGTATCCCATGTCAAACTCAACTAACTCAACATTCTCACTCATTGTATGTAGTAACAATATATATGTTTGTCTAAGTCAAAGTCTCCTAGTTTTTAACTCGCTTAAATCATCAAGTGTCATTATGTATTTATCTTTCAACATCATGTTGTAAATATATTTGTAAGTATCATAATCATCTCCTGATAATGATATATCTTTTTCTAACTCTTCCATCACCGATGGATAAAACTTAACTAGATTTCTTATCACTAAAATCACCCCTATAATACCTGATTATAAATATTAGAAAACTTAATGCTATCACACACATTACTCCTACGATTGTTAATGCTAATATTTTTAATCATTGCCTTTTATTCCTTATCCTTTCTGTTCTCTAAACTTTCTACTTTTTAAATTTTTAACACTTATTGTTTCTATACTTGAATGTTCTGAAATATATTTAGCTAACCTTTTTAATTCTTCTTGATTTATAGTTAAACTTTCTCCGAATATCAATCTCTTAATTTTTAAGAAAATTCATTTATTTCTCCTTAACCTTAACTATTATTTTTTTCTTTCTGTAAATCTTCTATAAAATCTGGTACATCTCTTGCATATGATTTTTGATATAGTAAAGCTTAACGCTACTGCAGGTTCTAACATATCTAATTCTATATGATCTTTATTTTTCTTTACCTTGTATCTCTATCATAATTATTTTCCTCTATAAATTATTTAAAGTATTCATAAACCAAATAAATGTAATTATCAGTATTATGAACAATACAGTCATTGTTGTTCTAAAAATATTTTTCAGTCATTCCTTTTCCTATTTTTCTCTAATGTTCTTTCTATTTTTTTCTAAGTATTTCTCCATTAGCTCTAACACCTCTATTATTTCATCTCCGAAAATGTCAATACACTCTTGTGCTATTTCTCTAGTTTTTTAAAGTTGGTAAGATTGATAAAATATTACTAATACTCCCAGTATTTATTCGTAATACTCCATCTTCGCCATCATAATAAATTAAAAATTTATTATTACTATAATCACTCAATCAGATACCCAAAATCCGTTTTTTTAATCTTAGCCCATTTCTTTATTGTGAACAGTAACTTACATTCTTTTTAAATGCTGTTCAGCTTCCTCTTTAGTTTCGAAAAAAATAAGCCATTTTCAAAACGTTTTACATCATTTATATTACTTATATTAAAAAATTTTTACTTAATATTGTACTTTGCACATTGTCTATAAAAGTACAATCTTTCACAATCTTCTGGTAACTCCATTACAAACTCTTTCTTATAATCTTCTAGTTTACTTATAAACTCATCTCTTAACACTTTAGCTTTCTCATCGTATTCCTTTATTAATTCTTCTTTATTCATGCTATTCTCCTTTAATCTAATAAATTCATTTTTAATCGACATACCAAACTTAGCTATAAACTCTGCTGCTATTTGATGTGTTTTTAAAAGCAAGGTAACAATCCTATATGATTAATACCATTTCTCCTAGCAATATAAAAGTGTCCGGTAGATGTTGTTAACTCAACACAATACTTATCTTGATGAACATTGCACCAATTAGGACGCCACCCATCATTATATATTGCAGCCCAATCTTCCATATCTTTTATTAAACGACGTTTTTTATCATACTTAATAGCAGCATCTTCAGTCTTAAACACTAACCCACGTTTTTACACTTTGAATAACAGTCCCTCGACCATATGCGCTAGTCAACCAACAAGATCCATCTTTCTCCAAGATATAATACTTGTTCAACACTTCTTTTTCAAAATCAGCTTTTTGTTTTAACATTTCTTTTACTTGTTCTTCCATTAGCACAACACCTCTACATATTAAATACTTGATATAAACTATACATAAGCAGCCCAAATACATATATCGTTGCAGCAATCGATAAAAATATTTTCATCTTCAAACTAATATATTTATTACAAAATAAAACTGTAGGTTCAATAATTTCTAATTTTTATCTTATTTTTCAAATCCTGAACTGCTTGTTGAGTTGTTTTATTGTGCATTACTCCTCTCCTATATTCACCAATATGTACCATGTTTCAACGTCTTCAATCACTGTATAACCTATTACACGTTCATTATCTTCCAATATCGGTTGGTCGATATCGCTGTTGCTAATAAATTCGTTAATGTCGTTTTGCTACCATTTCTTTTTGTTGTTTCTATTTTTACTACTCTTTTTAATCATTGTTAATCTCCTTTTTATATGTATTTATTTTTTTAATTAATTCTAAAAATTTTTTTCAGAGCTTTCTTTAACATTTGTATAATAACTTTGCATATTAATTGTAGCTCCTGTTAGGTAAGGACTAATTTCTGAAATCTTACTTATATTTATATATACTTTTTCTTCGTCCATATCAGAGGTCAATTCAATAAACGGTGTGCCTGCTGTAATGTCTCCAGCTTTATCATCTATTTTTATATTTCTGTGTAACTCCGTAGTAAATATTTTTTTAAATCATTTTTTTCATCCTTCAACACCTTCATTATCTTTCTCAACGTATTACTTCTTGTTACCGTCAAACCCTTACGTGCTTCACGTATTGTTTTAACATGTAACCCTGTTAACACTGCTAACTCTTTGTTGGTTATTCCTTTCTCTCTTATTAACTTATCAATATTAGTTTTTCGTTTACTTCTGTTTTCTTTCTTTTACCTATCGCATATATTAACTCACTTAAATCAACACACGATCTCATTAATTCTTTATCTTTTAATATGTGTCTATATTTTCTATTTAAGATTAATAATGCTCCTCTAGATATTAGTTTTAAGTTATCTATCTCAAAGTTCCTATTGTTTCCGTCTAAAAACATTACTACTTTACCTTTTTGGAACTTCTCTTTTTATGATATTGTTCCCCACATATCTATGCTTAGATATCCATTTATTAATGTTTACTTTGATTTCTATTAAACCATCTTTGTTTGTTCTTTTCTGAATATAGTTCCCTCGTATTTGGAGGTAAGTTACCAGGTTTAAAACTAGTCTTGTTAGCTCCCATATATCCAGTCACACCTTTATTCCAAGGAATACTACCTTTTTAAAACAACCGCTATTTCGCATTTTCAATCATCAATGGTAAGAGCTCCTCGACCAAATTCATTTTTATATTTTTTTCTGCTTCTAATGCTAAATCTGCATTAGTTATAATAGTATTCCCTATAGTTGTAATAGTCTTGGCTCTAGCTATTTCTTCTTGTAAACTTTCTCCTTTTAAGTTTTTCATCATTAATTCTTTCTAATGCTTCAAATAAATGATTGTTTAGATCTATTAATTTATTTCTTGCCATGTTCTCCTCCCTACATCATCAACATAAATAATAGCTGTTCCACCAATAATACTGATTTCTTTTATTTCTTCGTTCTCTTCTAGTGGAGCAAGTCAATTATTTCTCCTCTTTTTATAAGCTTCTATGTAGCTTTCTATTTTATCTTCTGTGGTTTCTATCACATCTACTCTTTTAGCATTTTTAAACATTGACTTTTTTTATACATTGTTTTCTCCCCATTCCCTTCTTATTTCTTTTTAGTTTATTTTTCTAACTGTTTCTTTTTATTTTCCCATGCTTTTAATATTTGCTTCTGTAAATGCTACACTCCAACGCTCTTCATTAAGCTTTTTTGTAATTCTAATAAATTATTATCCACATCAGAAAGTGCTTCTAAGATATTATTTTCTGTTTGTTTAAACTTCAATGATAATTCATCTTTTGGTATCATCTTCACTTAAACTTTCATATATCTCTTTTAATCTCTTATAGTTTTTTTAGATCGTGGCGTTCTTCCTCTTTTCCATGCTAATAAATTCTGTGAATCTACTCCTAGCTCGATTGCCAAAATAGCTTCGCTCCAGTTCATTTTTTTCTTTAATAGTTTCAATCATTTCTTTAATAGTTACGACTTTATTCATTTTTTTCTTAAACTCCTTTACCCTAGTTAAATGTTTGTTAACTTCTTCTACTATTACAGGCTCTATATCTAATCCAGTTTCAACTAAAAGCTGTTCTTTAATCTCGCTCATATCAAATAGTATCTGTCCAACTTCTTTCATTTTCGCATCACTTACTACTTCAAATAATTCTCTAATAGTACGTTCAATTCTTTTTAGCACCATAATTATGATTATTTCTTAAGCTCCATGCTAACGCTAAACAAAAAGTCACCAATGAAATCTGCTACTTTTTAAATTAACTTCTGTATTTAATCTTTTTAGTGTAGTTATCTTCTATTTCACTTATGGTTAAATCTATTGCTTCTCGCTTTGTCAGTTTCTTCTGTCCAGGCTTTGTTATACTGAAATTATTTCTAATGATTTTTCTTTTTCATTTTTATTCTATCCTTCCCAAGAAAACATATTAATTATTGTTCCATAAATGGATTGTACTCGCTGTTGAAATCATAGAAATCAGTAACATTGCTTGCTTCTGAATATCCTTGTTGATTGTTATTACCTTGTTTTTACTCTCCAAGAAATTAACTTTATCTGCAATCACTTCTGTGATATATACTGTCTTTCCGTCTTTTCCTTGATAATTCCTTGTAGAAATTCTACCCTCTACACCAATCAAGCTTCCTTTATTTAGAAAGCGTGCCATATTCTCCGCTTGTTTCCCATAAGCAGTACAACCTATAAAATCTGCTGGAAATTCTCCTCTTTCATTTTTAAAAATTTCTATTAACTGCTAATGTAAAATTAACAGCTGCTTTATTTGATGTAGTGTATCTTAATTCTAAATCTCTTGTTAGTCTTCCTACTAAAACTACGTTATTAATCATTAATTCTTCTCCTTAATTTGTATTTTTGAATGAATGAGTGAGTGATTAATTTATAATATAAGTATGTATCATATCTTATAAAGTGTTACATCTAGTTAATATCTTCAAACCTTACTGTTATCAATATTTTTAAATATATTGCATTTTTTACCCATGTAATGTTTCCCTTATTGGTTACATAATAGATTTTTATTTTTTTAAAAATGAGGGTCTATAATCCACCCCATTTTTTTAACTGCTTTACTCATCTCATCACGTTCTATTCCAATGTATCTTAATGTAATACTAGGATCATGATGATTGAATAATTTCATAAGTGTTACTACATCCTTACTTTCTTTGTAAAAATGATAACCAAATGTCTTTCTAAAAACTATGTGTACCTATATTCTTTATCCCGCACTCTTTAGCACCAGTCTTTAATATCCTGTATGCTTGTGTCCTTGTGATTGGTCTGTTAGAGTTCTTATATCGTGTCGATTTAAACAAGTATTCTTCATCTTCTTTATCCATGCAGTACTCATCTAATACACGCTTTAATTTAGGTAATACAACCATCTCTCTTAACTTTCCAGTCTTCATTTCACGCCTTCTTATCTTATCCCTGTTTCTTACATCACCAACCTTTAATCCTAATAAATCACTAATTCTAAAAAGCTACATTTATTCCCATGTAGTAAAGTAAGTAATCACGCTCACTCCTGCTTTTAAAATAATAATTCATTGCATCTAGTTCTTCTTGTGTCCTAAGTGGTTCTACAAACTCCAAATTGATAACCTCCTGTTAGAAATTATCACTAAACATCATTGCGTTCTTTTCCTTTTGTTAATTCACTCATCATTTCCTTGTATGCTTCTTCATCTTCATCAGTAACTACTCTTTCATCCTTTGTTTTACTCTTACCTGATATCCTATCTTTTAAATAATCTGGAACAGGTACAACGTATTTACCAGGAATATTATTTGTTTTTCCTCCTGTAAATGTTGAAATACTACTCTCGTATTGTTCTTTAGCATTAAACAGGACTGCTAACATGTAATTCTGATGGTTTGTAGGATACTTAACTTGACTTAATCTAGAAAAAAATATAATTAATATGTTCGTGCCTTAACTCTGTTAACCTATCTACTACTTCACTAGCCATTACACTCTGTTTTCCTATGTGAAGCCTTGTATCAGGTGGCATTAAACAAATATCAACAGCGTATTTAATCCACTTATCTAGTTCCTTTTGTTTATTCATGCTGACTCAGGGAATACCCAAAAGCTGTCTTTGAAATACTGTGTGTTGTATTTCTTTTTAAGACTATTAGTTTTATTGTTTTCATCATTCACTCTCTCATCCATTAGCTCATTTTTCGCTATATATAATATTATTAGAATGAGATGATATATAATCATTATTAATTATTCTTATATTATTCTTATGTATAGGTTGGCTCATTTTGAGCATTTCTGAATTGTTCATTTTGAGCTTTTGCATTTGTTCATTTTGAGCTTTTGCATTTGTTGTATTTGACAACTGCTTTTTTTATTCTTCTCTTTTTCCAATTTTATATAAAAGTTCTTTAACTTTTTTTCTTTATTAACTCTATACCATTTTGTTCTGTCTGCACCGAACTTGTTATAATCTCCGGTTATTAAATACTCTTTTTGCTATTAGATCCTCAAAGGTTCTTCTAACTGTAGAAAATGATAAGTAATCAAAAATCTTCTTCATACCATCTTCTAATAGATTTATAAGTCCAATAATGTCCGTCCTTATACGCCTTTTTCATCTCTATTTTTTTCCGATTTATTTCTATCCAATAATGAACACGCTGCAATACTGTAGCTGGTCTATCTCCAATTTCTCTTGCTAACGTTCTATCAAATACTATTGGCTGTTCGTCAAACAATAACACAAACATCACCTTCTTCTTTTGAAATCTTGCATTTTTGGATTAATTATGATATATTATAGGTAATCGCTGAACGTCTATTTAGACGTTCTTTTCCTTTTTATTAATCCTTTTTTTCTACGCTATTTAAACAAATAACTTTTTTTATTGTTATTAATAATCTTATCTAGCAATTTTTTTATTTCTATGAATATCTCCAATTATTTCTAAATCATCATTTATCAATCCTAATTGGGCTGGGATATACTGCTTAAAAATCTACTTCAAAAAGATCCGTCTTTATATCTTACTATTCCAATATCTTTATCAGTATTTTTTTAACGATATCTCCACTAAATATTTCATTTCCTTTTTTTATCTTTTTAAATCACTACCATACATGATAATTACATCATTTTTTCTTTACATTGATTGATTGAATATATCTGCTTTTCATGCTTTCTTCCTAGTGTGATATAATCCCCATACCAACCAATAACTTTATACATTTTTTATCAACGTATGCTCTGAAATTAGGAATATTCATTAGCTAACACTCCTCTTCTAAATACTTTTGTTTTAATAATTTAGCTGTGTGAGAGAAATATTCTGCTAGTACTTCAAATAATTCATAACTTTCAAATCCTGTTGGAAACTTTTTCTTTTTACATAAGGTTCTACCTTAACACCATAATCATTTAGATGCTTTTAGCATTTCCATTTGTTTTTCACTAAAACTATTCTTTATTTGTACTTCCAAATCCTCCACCACGCTTATCTCCTTTTTAATCTAACTCCATAACTTACTTTAGGCACTTTATAGAAAAATACCTTGTCCAATTCTTTTCGCCTTTTTTTAATTGTTAAATGTTTGTTTGTTAAATTGTTAAACTCTAATAATATATGTCCTTCGTTTTTAGAGTTGTTGTAATAGTCTGAATCTACAACCCCTACACCGTTACTCATTATTAGACCACGGTTAACTGGTAAACTACTTCTAGCAAATATTAATAGACATTCATTTTTTTGGCATAAAGGCTTTTTAATCCAGTAGGTACTAAAGTTGCTTCACCTTTAAATCTAAATGCTGGGATCACAATTTCTTGACTAGCTATGAAATCAACTCCCGCACTATGAATTGTAGATTTTATAGGTAACTCGCCATTCATATCATCTATTAATTCAAATCCTCTTCTATAGAATAATTTTTTTAAACTTATTCATACATTCCTCCTAAAAATATTTTTTTACTGAAATCTTTATCAAACAGTCCTTGGATTAAAAATCCGAATCCAGTAGAAAAATCCTGCAATTTGTCTCCAATCAATGTTTGTTAAAGTAAGGAAACATACACTTACTACAGCGATTGTCCAATATATAATGTGTAATTTATCTTTTTAATTTTTAGCTTCATTGCCATACTCCTTTAAATAATTCTACTTTGTTAATTAAATTGCTATCCTGAAATAATCTCTCCAAGCTAGATAGTGAACAAAAGCTTTAATTTCTATTCCGTTACATTCTTTTTAAATAAGTTTCTCTAGGGTAATAATCTTGTTCCCATAGTTTTATAAATTCATCTTTATACTTATTAAATTTTTGTAGTTCCAATGTTAGGAAAGATTTTTAGAAGCTCGTTCTGGATTTAACCAAATTGTTTCTAACATTCGCTACCTCCTATTAAAAATGAATGTGAATTTAATTCAAGTTATTTGTTAAAAATAGTTTGACAATCTTCTAATGATAATGATAAGTATTCTGCCAAATTTATCACTTCTGTTACTTTGAACTCTGTATGACCGTTCATCTTATTAGAAAAAGGCTGTAACGCTAATATTGAGCATTTCTGCACAGTCTTTATATGTTTTTCTGTTTTCAAAAATTTTTATTTTTGAGTATATCTAATTTCATGTTTTCCTCCTTCGTTAAATTTAACTTGAATTTAATTCATACTCATATACTATCATTTATTATTCATATTGTCAATACTTAAATTCAAGTTTTTATTTTTCGTTAAAAAAATACTTTATTTTTAATTCAAATAGATGGTATAATGATTGTACAAAAAAATAAATAATGATTGGAGTGTAAACAGTGAAAACATCTGATAGAATAAGAGAATCTAGGGAACTCTTAAAATTAACAAAAAGAGAATTAGCGAAAAAGGATTGGGGTTCATGAAAGTTCTATTAGTAAATATGAGAAAGGTTTAGTAGATTTACCATTGTCTAAAATAACGGAATTATCAAGAGTATTAAAAGTTTCAGAAAGTTATCTTATGGGGTGGGAAGATGAACCTCATAATTCTAAAGGAATAAAGATACCTGTGCTAGGAACTGTTCCAGCTGGAATACCAATAGCAGCTGTTGAGGATATATTAGATTATGAAGAATTACCTCAATCTTGGGAAAATCAAGGAGAGTTCTTTGGATTAAAAAAATTAAAGGAGACTCAATGTATCCCACTCTAGAAAATGGAGATGTTGTAATTGTTAGGAAACAATCTTCAGCAGATAATGGAGATACAGTTATTGCTATGGTTAATGGAGACGATGCAACATGTAAAAAGATATGAGCGTTCTGAAAATGGAATAATGTTAATACCTAATAATAATGCTTTATACTCCTACATTTTATACTAATGAAGATATTCAAAAATTTACCAGTAACTATTATTGGAAAAAGTAGTTGAATTAAGACGTAAATTCTAATTAATCGGAGGGAAATTATTATGAAAAAAATTAATTAAGATGCTTGTAGTATCTACAATATTATTAACTGGTTGTAGCTCAACTAAAGCTGAACAACCAAAGAAAAAAACACAAGAGGAAAAAAATAATCGAGAGAACAGCCAGCATTTTAGATCCGGGAAAAATAACAAAGGAAAAAGATGATGTGTATAAAATGGAAATGACAACGAGTGATTTTAACTTTTTAACTCAACGCCAATTTCATGATTTTGTGTCTGAACAATATAGTAAAGGGAAATTCAACTCATTAAAAATTTACTTAAATAGCGGCGCTGTAATCACTGTTCAAAACGGAAATGCGTTATTTTACAACCCTAACAACAAAAAAATTTCAGTTTACACAACAGCTGCTTTTTACTATGACCCAACAAAAAGAGCTTTTATATTCATACTAAAACTGGTAAAGCCTTCGCCGTTACCATAAATGCTGCTAAACCTAATTATTTTGAGTAAATAAAAAAACTCACCGCCCCGCCAAGAGTTGTGAGTTTATCAACCAGTAAGTCCATTTTGAGTATTATTATATCGTCACATAACAATATTACTCTCAAAATTACTTAAGATGTGGAGCGAACCTCGCTCATTAATTTAATTATATCACACATCTTACTATTAATAAAGAAAGGATGTGTTAGTATGTGGGTAGAAAAAAAGCAAGAGTGGAAAATATGTATATCGTACACGTGTGAAAGATGTCACAGGTAAAATAAAAAGAATTAGTATCACTCTTGAAAAGAAGGATAAAAGATTAGCTACTGAAATATTAAGAAAAAGAAACTTAAAGAAGAAACATTTGTAGATCTCCGAATTACATTTTTTTACAGCTTTAGAAATGTATTTAGAGAGAGTTAAAGATGAAATAAAAGTTAGTACATATAAACTATATGAAAGCAGAATCAGTAAGACAAAGAGAACTAATTTCGATACGCCGTTATTAAACGTTAACTCTCTTTATTTAGATACGCTAGTCAAGAAAAATAGCTGTCACAAATAATAGCTATAATATTTATTTAAAGTTCTTTTAAACGAGTCCTTAGAATGATGTATAAACTAGATTATATAGAAAATATAATGTGGTTAGATAAACTTGATTTAAAAAGAACATAAAGTTAATTATGATGGGAAGTACTTTTGAAAAAGAAGAAATAGAAGTTATATTAAAAGAAGTTGAGAATAATCAGTATTATCACGATATGATAAACTTTATGATTAATTCCGGACTAAGGATTGGAGAAACACTAGCACTTACAGAAGATGATATATTAGATAATGGAACACTTAATGTTGATAAGAATATAGATCACTATAAAAAAATATATCTTCTCCCAAAACTTATGACTCTAAGCGTGTTATATCATTAAATAAAAAAAGTGTCAAGAGATCCTTAAGAATAGAGTTGAAATGAATAAAATTAAATCCGATATGTACAGTTATTATACTGACAACGGAATACTGTTTCCTAAAGCTAACGGAGACTATAACTCATATAGTGCTGTTAGTAAATGGACTCGAGATAATATTCACTCTGTTAAATTTACATTTCATAAAACACGCCATACACACGCTAGTTTATGTATGGATGCAGATATACCATTAGAATTAATATCCGCTCGTCTAGGTCATAAAAGGAACAGAGATTACAAGAGCTGTGTATATTCACAAAACTAAAAAAAGCAAAACAAAAAGAATTAGATGTATTTAGAGATATAGAATTTTAAAAAAAGGCAGTTTATTAACTGCCTTAATTTTTTTGTATATATTTATATGGTTTTTTAATAGTTAAAACTCACATGTCCAATGATTGCCCATTGTCTTTGTTTAGTGGTGTAAAAATCATTATTGCAACAGCGTTTGTAAAGG
>BNJV01000808.1_pt1 | contig 41431 bp, 71 predicted proteins | sample 8540591 | NCBI WGS metagenome assembly BNJV01 (sample SAMD00202457, study PRJDB9452) | human saliva metagenome | host: Homo sapiens
TTGCAAACAATCATATAAACCATTACAAAACAACACCTTACGCCACTTGTCAAATAAAAAGCTATAGCAATTAGTAGTCTAGCGCAGTAATTAGATGCTTATCACTGACACAAAATTGACACATCAAAAATCACGTTATTTCCTCGTAAGGAGATTAAAATGACTCTCCAAGAAATCATTACCCCTTGGTTTAATTTTATTTCAAAAAGATTTGCCGAGAAAACTAACAGATATTACAGATTCTTGCTCAATAAACACTTTAAACAATTTTTCGACTTAAAAATTGGAAAAATATCACCAAAACTTATTTTTGATATCGCACTCAAAATCGAATCAAAAAAAGAGGCAAAACAAACATTAGCCGTGCTATCTAATGTGTTCGATTATGCGATGGCAATGGGGTTGGCGCTGTCTAACCCGGCAGCGAGACTAAGAAAGTTTATTGCGCCCCACATTGAGATCAACCACCCACATTTAAAAACAGAAACAGAATTATCAGAGTTACTGCGCTGCATTGATTTATACAGTAAAGACCGCACCACATCAAATGCCCTACTTGCGATTATTTACACCGCTCAACGGCGGGCTGAAATTATTGGTGCAAAGTGGGAGGAAATCAATTTTGAAAAGCGGATCTGGACTATCCCGGCGCACAGAATGAAAATGAAAGTCGAACAGGAAATACCAATAACTGATTCGGTTTACTCAATACTGAAGGCGCAAAAGGGCTTGAATGATACGTTTGTATTCCCATCAAAGTATAGAAACGCACCGATTTACTATGAGGCCCCGCTGGTATTGTTGCATGAACTTGGCTACAAAAGACGGCAAACATTACACGGATTCCGTCATATTTTCAGTACGGCCACGCACAAAAATAAATTTGCTTATGACATTATCGAAAAGCAGTTAGCCCACAAGATCCAAGGCGTACGCGGCATTTACAATAAAGCGGATTACTTTGACGAAAGAGTTAAAATGATGATGTGGTATGATGAATACATTACATCGTTAAGAGATACAACAAAATAAAAAGACGGCGGGGTTACCCGCCGTTTTGTTTTTACTAATCTGCGTCTTTAACCTTGCCTCCGGCAAACATGTAAGGATTGACATAACCGATGTATGTTTCAGGCGTGAAATCTTCTGGTTGAGCTTTTACTAATTCATTCAATGCCCATTCATACGGGATTGCGTCCCACCCCGGCACGCCTGGGATAGTAAACGTATTAATGCTTAAACTCTCTTTTCCCTCGTCTTTTTTTGGCTTTTTGACACGTAAGATGAGATGGTTACAAAAGTACTATTATTAACATAGTCAAGTTGCAAGCCTGTTACAGTATGATGTTCTGAAATTGAACCAGTGCGTGCATCTTCAATATTTTTTTCAATAAATTTCATTGGATTGCTCCTGATTTTGGATATTTGGATAAAAGAAAACCGCACTCGATTTATCAAAGTGCGGTGGTTTTAGTTAAGGTTGATTAAATTACGATTTGACCGTTTTCTCTGTTGTTTTGCCAATGTTGTCATGTTTACTCCTAGTCTTGTGTTATTGTTCTTGTGTCTGATACTGCGTATGCTGTAATGCACATTTTAGCGGTACGACCATCTCTAAACTCAAAAAACTCTGGTGGATCTTCATCATGATTTGTATATAAAAACCTGTGCGATTTATTAGCCTCAACTGTGAATGTTTTGTGTGAATTAACAATGAAGAAAATTCGCTTAACAGGTGAGGGGGCTATGTTTATCCACACTTGATAGAATCCAAGAGTTCTATGAACAGTGATAATAGCCACCTCGCACAAATTACCACCGACCAATTGATTAACTTCGAGCGTGCCGGTGAATTTACCAGTTACGCCTTCGAGCCTTGCAGCTCTGATTACGCCACCTTCAACAATTGCACCTTTTACTGTCCCGCCGCTTACCACTGCACCATTAACCGTTCCACCATTAACTGTTGCACCATTAACGGTGTTACCAGTAATAACACCACCAATTATTCGTGGTGCCCTAATTTCTTGGTTAGCCAGAATATGGTCTCCGCGGATTGTGTCAGCGATGATACTCCCCCCCGTGAATTGCACTTACACCGGCATTTGCCCACGGACTAGGCTCAGTTGTGTGCTCAGTGCACTCTTCCAGCATCGCTCTCATTAAAAGTAGTCTTTTCAACCCTTTCCCGCGACTGGAAATCTGAAGCCTTACATATCCACTTTCTGGCGCAATAAATTTTGAGTAATATCTAGGCATATTCATAAGCCCGTGATACCCGTCATCTCTACTGCCACTGCTAGCAATTACACCATCAATAGCAGATAGCCTTACAGAATTTACGCCAGGGCTACTTTGTGCATATATAGGATATTCAATTCTCCCACCGTGAATAGCGCCATAAAATGAAAATATATAGCTTTTACCTGGTGTCAACTTAACATCCTGAGCGATGCTTACAGCCCAAGCATTATCTCCGGTTCCGGTATTCAGCCAGTTTACACATCTGTCTGTATTAGGATCTCATTCCGCTGAAAAAAATCATTTCCAAATCCGCTATTTTCGTGGTCTAGCCTAAATGCTCCTACCGAAAAATTTCCATCACCGGTTTGCACATCTCGCCAACCGAACGGCTTACCATTGTTATCTGGAAAAAACAGGATTGTAAAAAGTAAGTTCGTCCCAGAGCCAGCAGAAAACTTATCTCTCGTCACAGAACCAGCTACAACCAAATCACCACGAATACCAACTTGCCCATTTGCAACGGAAAACACTGGTTTTACATTACCGTCATTCGCATTTGCCACAATTCCGAATTTATCAGCCATAACAATGACCGAGCTTTCTTCTTGATTTGCACCAAGTGCGATACCGGCAACAGCAGTCCGTCCACCAGCAATAGCTTGCGTTTTGATTGTGTGCATCGAGCTAACTTTGCCATTAAGTCCTGCTACAGCACTACTCACCTGTGATACTGTTGATTCTGCATTGCCAACTTTAGCGGTTAAAGCGTTAATTTGTTGTGCATTTGCTTTATCACTTTGCGCTTGAGCTTGTCTTACTGCAGTAATACCTGATAAAGCTGACTCCGCCTTAGCTGTCACAGTTTTAATTGTTTCAGCTTGTACTTGGTCTGCTTTTTCAAGATTTTTTATTGCGGTTCCTGATGATTGAGCTTGTGCAGCTATTTGAGCTAATGCACCTGCGACAGCGGTTTGTCTTGTTTTAGCTTCTTCGCCAACAGCATTATTAATATCGGCTTTAATGGAGTTAATAAGCTCTTGACCAAGATGTGATTTAGTAATTTTGCCTTCGATTGCATTGAGTAGATTATTCGGGTTGTGGTCTGCCTCACCAAATACGGCCGCAGTAAACTCCCCTTTGTTGTCGTTTTTATCGCCGCAACGCAACCAAAAATAATATTCCGCGCTCAGCGGTACGCCACTCATAACATAGTTATTTTGTGGATATGGCAAGGTTGCCACTTTAACTGCTTTGCTAATATCATTAGTTGCACTGCGCCAAACCTCGGTGTAGTTTCCAACCGTGGCAGTCTTTGGCAAATCCCAATCAAGCTCAATCGCAAACAATAAGGACTTGGTTACAAACCGCTTAATATCGAGATTAATCTCAAACGTGCGCGTAACCGGGTCGGATAGCTGACCAACACCATTTTTTGCGCGGATTTCAGCGGTATATGAGCCGTTCGGTAATCCAGCAAATGTTATACTTGTGGTTGTCAAATCGTCATAGACTTTATATAGCGAGGTTTTACCGTCAAAAGTGCGGTAAAGTTTTACTTGATATTTAACGGTTGATTCGTTTTTAGCAAAATAATCAAACGTTAATTTAACGCCCTCATCCGTGACTGCTACGTCAACGTTTTGGATTCGGTATCTTTCCGGCGTCTCACTAAATGACACTGGCTCAAAGTGCGCCCCACTGTCAACAATAGCCTCTTTTTGTGGCTCGTGTTGGATTGCGGTAATAGTGTACTTGCCATTATGATCCTCTTTAATGCTTAATGCTCGGTATAACTGCGGTTGGATTTTGTCGCCATGACGCAACCAAACGCCATACTCCGTTAAGCCTGCTGGAGGCACTTCCAGGCGCAATTTATTACCCGCTAACACTTCCGCCACTTTAACACTGACGACCTCGGCGGCTTGGTTGTAAAACATAAATTTGTCGCCGGCTTTAAATTGCGTCTCACGGTCGATTTTTACCGTGTTTTGCTCAATCGATAGCACACGTCCGCCTAATTGCGTTCCAGCATAGTCATTATCCGCAACAAGGATAATATCGCCCGGTACGTGCATTAATCCTTCGGCGCCGACGGTAAATGTGACCGTACGTGTTTCCAGTTTTTCCGTTTCCAAAATCCAACGACCTGTACGGTACGCTTGCCCGCGTGAAGTGCAACCAAAAGCGGTAACTTTTTCACGTTTAAACCGTAACGGCGGATCAAATCATCATCTGAAACACAGATAACATCTTTTTCATAGTTGTTCTGTGCGTTGGCGTACTCAACGTGGATTTCGTTGTGGCGCGCTTTCATAGCCGAATAAGAGTAAGTAAAGCCCTCTTTGTCAACGTTGGCGTTCGTGTAAGTCCACACAGGATCAGCGGGGCGGTCTTGGATTACCGTAAATTCCCGCCCGTTCCACACCGGCATTGCGCGGAAAATCGAACAAATATCATTGATAACGTCGTATGCTTGGCGTTGCTCCGTGATCCATGCGTTACAAGTAAAAGCGCGGCTCTTTTCCACCAAAACCATCATCTACCAACTGATCGCAATATTGCGCCACGTTGTAAAGCGCCCACTTATCTACGGCAAAATCACCAAGACGACGACCGAAACCATAGCGTTTGTTTTTCAGCAGGTCATAAAGCACCCATGCCGGGTTGTCGCTCCACGCCGTTTTAAAGGTTCCGTCCCAAATGCCGTTATAAGCCCGCGTTTCCGGGTTATAGTTACTAGGCACTTGTACGATGATTCCGTAAACATCATATGTTCGATTCGGGATACTTGAAAAATAGTCCGAATCAAACTTGATGCCGACAAGCGCGGTATTTGGATAAGCTAACCGCGTTTTGATAATCTCGGTATAGCTCGCCCAAATAGTGTTATTTTGCAACCGTTGAGACTTACTGTCCTCGTCTATACGCTCGACGCGCACGGTAAAAGGCGTCGGCGGCAGATTATCAATCTCAATTTGGCGCAAATACTGTGAGCTGTACTTGCCGTTAATCGTTAACGGGATTACGCGCTGACCGATGGTAATATTCATCGTTACGCTCGCACCGTGCGTGTCTCCCTGATCGTTTTGCGAAAAAAGGCTTTGTACACCCAAGGTTAACCGTAAGCGTGATACCTTGCCATCCGATACCGTGCGGGTTAAAGGCGTATTTTTTTGCGCACCTGCGTTCCAACAGAAATCTCTTTTTCGGACGTGTTGAAACCCTCAAGAATATCCTGATCTTGAATACCGATGCGCCCTTCTGCTTCCACATTGCTAAAATTGTAGGTTCCGTCCTTGTTTTGAATTGGCGTGTTGTCCAAGAAAACGGACTGCACCCCATTAACTAAGCCTTTAACTTCGCCCTCGGAAACAATCTCAACGATTTTTACTGCCTGCTTGCTGCGCCCCGTTTCCGGCGCTTCATACGGCGTATGACCGCCGCCACCTCCACCACCGCCCATGTGTACCTCTCAAAATAAAAACCGCACATAAAAGTGCGGTCAAAATTCAATTCGTTTTACATTCTGCCTTTTCTAAATCCGACAGGTTTTTCACTTGTTTTCGCCGTTTCCACATCGTATGTTTCCACGCCTTGCGAAATAATTAATGAGCCGGTGCGGATTTTCCCGTAAGCCAGTGGCACCGGTCGCCCTTGCGCTGCCATGTTTGACAAGTTAGTAAATGATGTGGATTTCTGTTTTTCGGCTTCTTTCCCTTGTCCTGGCATAGTTGGGGTTTTTGTCATCATCTGCGCAACACCGCCGAGCATTAACGCAACCCCCATATTACCGACAACTGCGCCGACACCAGTCCATCCTAAAGCGTAACCAACTACTGCCAAAACAGCGCCTGCAATAGTTTGAAAAAGCCCCGCCTTTTTAGCGCCCGCCACCACCGGGGTGATGTGAACCGTTGTACCGTCTTTTAACTGATAACCAACATCACGCTCAATGTATCGATTATCCATATAACGCTTGCCAATTCGGATCTTAAAAATCCCTGTGTAAGCACTTGTCTAAACTTGGGTAATTGACTACACAACGCACGGATAATTTCCGCCGTGTCTTTTACATCGAGCTTAAATTCACTGCCAAATTGTTTAAGGCCGCCGTAAAGTTTAACTGTGACCACTCTTTAAATCTCCATAAGCTATGCGTATGCTTGAGCCAATAACCATCGTATAAATCACGCTTTGATAACCGACGGGGGCTGTGATGTAACACCATTTGATCACCAATATAAATCGCTGCGTGATTCGGCACATCAGAGCCAACTTGGATCAGGATAACATCACCGACCTGTAATTCTTTTAGGTCGGTTAGGCGTTCAAAACCTTGTTCTTCCATGTGATCCATATACAGGTTAAAGCCATCTTCCCACCAGTAATCATCACGTTCAAAATTAGGAAACTCTTTGCCAGACAACCGATAAAAATCGCGGAATAACGTGTAGCAATCCGTTTGCCCGTGAATAAATTCGCGCCCAAGTAAAGGCGGTACCCACGGGAAAACATGAATCACCCCATCGCACACAAGCCACCAATCCAGTTCCGTATTTTGTTGCATCTGAAAATCAGCGGGAGACAATACAGGTTCGCCGCTAGGGTGCGAATGGACGAGAGCGACAATATTCCCTTTCATGCCAGCGGAAAGAAAATCATCAGGCGAAACCTCGAAAAAGTTTTCCGGGTCGTCTGCGATATTCTCACAGTTAATAAATTCAAGTTCACAACCAGCAAAAATAACAAAGCCACACATTTCGCGTGGCTCCAGTTCTTTTGCTATTTTCAGTATGGCTTTTTTTAATTCTTCGTTCATGCTTACCCCAATTTATCAACGCTTGGGAATCCACCAAAATTAACCACGTTATTTCGTAATGCGCACCCTGTGACTAATCCGCTACACTTGTCTTTCTTGCGATCGTTTGTCGGTTGGTCTTTTTCATCTGCTACTGCGGGACCGGTATAACCGCACTCTACTCCACGGTAAAGCCATGAGCAAATTGTTGTAATCGTGCGGCATGATATGTAAGCGTTGTCCGTTTCCATCGGCAAAGCTAACGTAAATGAGATGACATCCCGCTTATGCGTCGCCACTTGCTCAATAACAAACAAACTTAATGCCTCTTGCGTCGGGTCGGCTTGCTTGTTTCCGCCCGCAAAGTTTACCGCGTCAAGATACTGCATATAGACCATGCGGCGGCGGACAATCGCGCCAAGGCACTGATCGAATCTAATCAAAAGTGCGGTAACAAATCCATCCAGATTCATCAAATTCAACGTAGGGCGATTGCTCGGGCCTTGACCTGACATTTCAAAACCATCAGCGCTTACGCCATAGGCTTCATATGTATGCCCCTGCCAGACAATAGGCTTGCGCATTTCATTAGTACCGGCATAAAAACGATATAATTCGCCACTCATGCCGTCCGAATCTTTCAGCCCGCGCAAATCCACCTCCCAAAGCTCGATCATTGCGTTTTGTTCAAGCTTGGCGAGATCTAATTTAAATTGATTGCTAATTGCTTGTGGCATTACAACGTTTCCTCAAAATCGCACGAAAATTCCGTGTAAACAGTGCCGACTTTCGCCGGCCACTTCTTACAGACAACTTTAACCTGTTGCCCACTGTACGGGTCGTTAAATAAAAACGGCTTGATGCCTTTGTGTTCCCGCAGGAACTCATGTACATCAAACCGTTCTTTATTTTTGACTTTCACCGTCACCGAGTAAGCTTGTAATAGCGCATTTATACCGGACGGGCGACGCTGTTTGTAGCCGTCCCCGAATTCCATTTCGTCAACTTTTGGCTCGTTGTTAACTTCAAAATTCGGACGAATACACCACTTAAATGTTTTCATCGAGCAAACGCGCCCCCTTGTCGCATACTTTCTTGTTGATGATAGGCGATACGGCTATCCGCAATTCTCTTCATCAATTCGACCGTGATTTCAACCTGATCGCCACGCTGCTCTCGACTAACTCGCGCTTCCATTGGTTCACCGTTGTTAATAACTTTTACGGATATATCCCCATTGGCTTGACGACTGAGTAAACCGGTATAACTCGGAGAACCACCGCCACCAACACGCCCACCGTTCACAAATTTAGGCAATCTACGTTGATTCAACGCGTTCATGAAACCGACGCCATAATGATCTACCGTGCGGGAGGTCATCACAAACTCGTTATTGGATAACCAAGCGGGGATTGAGTCGCTTGTACCCGTTCCCGGTCCCTGTACGTGACCGCCAGTAGCATAAGCGCCTACAAGCCCACCATCAGCAAAACCAAAACCGACTGCACTTGCGGCAGATTTGATTGCATTGAATAACATCATCTTGATAATCATGTTTGAAATATCTCGCATGATTGATACTGCCATACCTTTAAAATCCGCTTTGCCTGTCATAACAAAGTCAGTTAGTGCGTCAGACATTGAACCAAAGGCGCGTACCGTGACGTTACTCATGTTTTCAGAAACATTTTCCACATCAGCTTGTATTGTTCGCATTCCTTTTCTTACGCCCTCGACAGCACTTCCTTTAGCTTCTTCAGCTTGCTTTTGGACTTCTGCGCGACGCTCTTTCAGTTTGGCAATTTCTTGATCGAGCTTAGCAATATTTTTCATCAGTCATGCCGATTTTTTTAATTTCGCCGCTTCCAAGTCTAATTGATGGTTGTACTGCATCAACTCTTGCTCTTGGCGGGTTTTGCCAAGTAGCGTTAATTCAAATTCCATTGCCTGTAACTTCTCGGAGTTATCAAACGCAAACTGGTTGATTGCAACTTCCTGATTCGCCGCGTCAATTTGTGATGCAAGGCTTTTCAGTTTCGCAAGCCCCTCAGCGCCGAAATAAGCGTATTTTTCAGCATTGGCAACAATATCTTGAGTGAGTTTATTTACTTCCTGATATTGGCTAGGCTGACCAAATAAAGCAATGTCTTGAGCGTTGGCTTTTACTTCCGACAACTTCTTCTGCATTTCACCAAGTTCTTTTGTGTACTGCTTGTCGTAATCGACTTTCGAACCTTTCTTATTACCGCCTTTCTGCTCGTCTTTCGCTAAGTTCGTTTGGGTGTACTGAGCAACATAATCATCAAGCATTTGCCCAGTGTAGCCCCTTTTTCCTGCCCCTCACGTAGTCCGCGATGTCGATATAACGCCTTCCCTTTGAGTTTGGTTTCTTCCTGCTCTCCTCTCAGGCGCGCCATATCTTTTAAATAGGCGGCGCTCAATTTGTCGCTGGCGTAGGCTTTAATGGTTCCATCCGCTTGTTTAATAGCGGTCGTGCCTTTACCAAACATCGTTGAGAATAGCTCATTCAGACTTTTTTTCGCGTCATCGGCAGACAGTTTCAGATCATCAAGCGTGCCGGAGAATACAAGTACTTTATTTGTGACATCAGGCGTTTTTTGTGCGCCTTTGCCCAATTTCTCATTGAGTTCGTCTTGCGTTGCCGTGAGTTGCTCGGTTGATTTATCTAAATCCTTTTGAGCATTTTCAAGTTCGTAAGTTAAATCAATTAGCTTATCTTGGATTTTCTTACGCTGTTCGGCTTCGGTTTCAAATTGATACCAACTATCCGATCCGTAATTTTCCCAGCCTTTATTCAACCCTTCGATTTGTTTTTCAAGGTCGGCAATTAAGCGCTTTTTGTCATCGACATTTTTCTTAAATGCCACCTGACTTTCTTCAAGATCTTTAACTTGCTTATTCAGCGCTACGGCGGTCATCTGCTGTAGCGCTTCTTTGCTAGTATCGATTGATTGTGTGTATTCTTTGGCCTTTTGAGTGGCTTCTTCTGTCGCGTCAGCCGTATTTAACCAATATCCGGCAAACGCCGCTAATGTTGTAACAGCAGTAACACCAAGCATGATAGGATTTGATAAAAACGCGGTTTTCATCAAATTAAGTTCAGCTGTCGCTCCTCGTACAACCGCGCGATAAGATGTCATCAAGATACTTGATCGAGCCAGACCGGCATTAGCTGCTGCTTGGGTAACTGCGTTTTCAGCATAAGCGGTTCGCAATGCCAGTTTCGATGCCGTTAATTCTCTCTCAGCTACGACAAGCTGTTGAGTAATTACCTTCTCCTGTTCTTTCAGTGCGTTATACTGCACCATGCCGGCGACACGTGCAGAAGCGTTAGAGCCTTGTAATTGTGTGGCCAATAATTCTCGCTCGGCGATAGTTTGTTGTTGCGCCACTCTCAAATTATCAATGCGTGCTTTCATCGCCTGATAATCTACCGTAGCCTGACGCAATGTTGCTGAGGTGGTTTCGGTCATTGCCGCCGCTCTTTCGCGTACAGCTTGCGCAAGTTGTTTTTCTTGGGTAATCGCCACGCGTTGAGAGGCGTAATCGTGTATGCTACGGGACACTTTTATAGATCCCCAAACACCAACAAGAGCCAATCCTGCGGCGACGGCGGCATCCATGTTATTTGCGACAACTAAAATACTTTTAGCAACCTTATCTGAACCACCTACAGATTTATCTAACTCACCAACAAATTTAACGGCTTTAGTGTTTAAGACTTCCAGCGCATTTCCAACCGTCGTAACGGTTGTAGCGTAATCAATATCAATTTTATCTTTGACTTTCTCAAGTGCACCAATAACACGTTCGGCTGTTAGTTCCCCATGTTCACCCATTTCTTTAAGGGCACCAATTGGCACCCCTAGACCGTCAGCAATAGCCTTAGCAAGTGCCGGTGTTTGGGTCATAACAGAGGTGAGTTCTTGTCCGTTTAATACGCCTTTGTCTAACGCCTGACTAAATTGCAATAACCCAGCTTCAGCGGATGCCGCACTTACACTAGATAGCGCAATAGTTTTATTAACGGTTTCCGTTAAATTTGCCGTGTTTTTTTGTGCGCGCCCTAGCTGATCTTCTGCATTTGCTAATTTGGTGTAAACCTGACCGGTTGCGGATAAGCTTTGATATGTACGGGTTGATATGTCAAAAATATCCCGCATTGCTGCCGCTTGCTCCGTCTGATCTTTCGTTACAAGTTTAATGCGGTTCCCAAGTTCGGTATATTCGTCAGCAAAAGACAACACTTTTTTTACCGGAATGCCGGCAAACAAATTTATCTTAACTAACCGATCCGCGCCTTGGATACTTCTCGTCAGCCTTTGTACATTCTGCTCAATCGAATTTAGATTGCTGTTTGTTGTGGTGGCAAATTTAACCGCACTTTTTTGTGCGCGCTCCAATCCTTGCGAAAACTGGACTGAATCTAAAGCCAGATTAATATTCAGTGAACCTAATTTGCCAGCCATATTTACTCCATAAAAAAAAGGCTCGCCAAAGCGAACCTTTTCTAAAAATTAATTAACGATTACTTGTGCAGTTGAGATTTCTCAACATTGAATTCAATTATATTTCCAATCACTAAAACAGTAATGCCGTTGAGCAATGCGAACAAGCCCCAAACCCAAAACGGAGAACCTGCCAAACCACCACCGAAAGACATATAACCGAGAAAAGAAATATATCCAACAACAACCAAAAAGGAAAATGACTTTTCTTAATTTATAAGTTAGCCAAAACAACACCAAGGCTTTCTAAAAATTCCATATTTCCTCCAGTATTTTTCATGTCTAATTTAGCACTTCAATGTACAAAAATAATAGCAAAAAAACAGCAAGCATTTATCTATTTCATAACGAATAATTGTGGTCGTCTATAAGCCCGAGAACTTATTCTAAATAAATTATCTTGTCCATTCTTTATAACTTTTTTTTCAAATGCCGGATTAAATCCTAAAGCCGGGGAACACAAGCCATTTCCCATTGGATCTGGGGCAACAGCAAAATTCCACTCCCCTCTGGTAAATAAAAAAAGTTGCCTTCTCAGACACATCAAACCTAGCTAAATGAGACTCTCTAAAAAAATTACGCTCAGATAACACCCGCCACCTAGAAAGCCAGAATCGCGAGTTATTTCTACCTTAGCATAATCAGGATTATACTCAGAATAAGATAGGACCCTATCTTTGGGCACTGGGGTTGCTTTATTTAAAGAAACTTGACTTGTTGAACAAGAGGTTAAGAAAATAAACAGTGTGGACAAAAAAATATTTTTATTCATATTGATTCCTTTTTTTAACTATAGGTTTCATTCTAAAGAATCTTAAATATTCCTTTAAGTTTTTGTCCGAATTTATTTCAATTTTTGTGATACAGATCGCAGATTTTTACAATGAAATTCGATCGCACTTTTTTTCATAGGTATTCTCGGTACACCTTTAATAAACGGAGAATATCTATGAAAAAACAATTCATGCAGTGGCTATTGAGCAAAGATGAACTAATCAGCAGTAACGCAGAATATATCACCGCACGACTGGACGAAAACTTAAAAATCCAGCCATGCAGAGAACGAAACCGAGCAACACGAGAAGAAAATGCAATAATCAAAGGACTAATAGCCGAGTTTAACGATTCGCTAAATACTCAGTAACGCCGTCATCTTCTTCATCATTTTCGACCGCACTTTCTTTTGTAAAAACGGCATAAAAATCCGAGAGTTCAGGCAGTTTAGCCTTTGGATCGCGGTTTATCATCGCCAACAGGTGGCTAATTTGTGCGGTGCGGTAATCTTCCCGCCAAAGCCCGAAAGGTTGTTCTTGATAGAATAGCTCGTATTCTTGAAGCTCTCTTTCGGGCATTTGCTCAATTTCACTTAATGTCTTACCCAACGCAAGGCTAAGGTTTATTTGGAACTTGCGCCGGTCGGTGAGTTTTTTGGATTAAGCCCCATAATGGCTTTGTTTACTGCATCAAAAATGCCACCGCCAAGTTTGGAAATCAGCTTCAAATCTTCGTCGTCGTCAGGATTGAACAGATTAACGCCGTTTTCATCACATAAACGAAGCGCAATTCCACGCGGTAAAGCATTAGGATCGTAAATGTTTTGTAATTGCTTTTGCAATTCATCTTCATCGTTCAAATTTAATTCTTTACCTTGGGCCAAGGCTAATTTAATTAAGTGTTCGCGCTGACCGTAAATAATTTGGTTATTTTTCGCCGACAGACAAATCGCGGATATAGTAAGTTTCGCCCTCATATTCAAACGGTGCGACTTTCGGCTTTGTTGCTAAAAGTTTTTCACGTAAACTCATTTCAATTCTTCCATTCATTCAAAAAAAATGACCGCACTTTTAGGTGCGGCCGCACAGATTAAGCTACCGGCAAGTGATATTCGCGTTTAGTGTGCTTAATAGTTGCACCACTTTCGAATTTACCCATGGTTTCGCCGGAATAACCGTTACCAGATTTAAAATAACCGGTTCCATACATTGAGCCTTGTCCTTTCGGAAATACTAATTTGAAAGGGAATTTAGCCTTGGAGAAAAATTTCTTACGACATAATTTTTGCATTTCAGTGTTAGGCGCAGTATGGAATTTCATTTGAGTTTCCCCAAATTCAATTTCTCCAGCTTCGCTTACTCTGCCCTCATCGCACATAGTAGTTACGTCTTCTTCTGTCAATGTATCTTCACTTCTTTCAAGATTTCGAAGTGAACAGAAATTATTTGACCACTGAACTAAAGCTGCTTTAGCCTGAGTAAACACTGTAGGCTGGTCATACTCAGACCAATCTACTTCATCGGCCAAAGTAATTGTATCGGTTGAGACTGATTTAATTGGATAATATCCATCTAAGGAATCTAACCCAGAAATATAAATACAGTCGCCAGCTTTAAATCCACTTGAAGCAACTGTAATTGTTGCATTCGGTGTCACTGTACAAGCAGTAATTTTTTTACCGGCATCTTCACCGATGCCGATATAAAACCGTGTTCTTTGAAACGGTGTAGTTTGTGTTGCCATGTTTTATTCTCCATAAGCAATTTGATAATTGATTACGCGACGATGTAGCTTTGTATCCGCTTCATAATCGCTAAAATCATTCATGCGCTCCGCAAAGTCGAACGCTGCCGAAAGTGCGGTAAAAATCTGTTTGCGCAGGCTAAAAATGTCATCAGGATTTGGGCTGTAAATGTCAATCTGCACCTGATAATCATCAAGATCGCCATCTTCCAACGCCGAATTTGGCGAGATGTTCGGGAATTGATATACAATTACCGGGAAAGCCTTGTTTGTTTCCGGAATCAGCCCATAAAAACAACGCCCCGACACCAAAGGCGACAGGGCGCTAAAAAGTTTCTTCTGGATCATGTCATTTGCCAGCCTCCGCAATTATTTCTTGTTGCAGTGTGTCAATGATGGCTTGCGCCGCCTGTTCCTTCGATTGCTGAAAGGCGGGTCGCATAAACGGTCGCGCGGGCATTTTAGATGTGCCGAACTCAAGATAACGCCAGTAAAAACGGATCGCGTGGATTGTACGCGCTGGATTTACCGCCTTTCTCCTTGAATTTCAGCACTTGCTTGGTCGAAAGCCCCTTCACCCAAATATAGGTGTCAGTTCTACCATTTTTACCAACTTTCGTACGGCTTTGAATGGATTTTCTTAATGTACCTGCACGTCTGTGCGGCACGCTTTCTTTCAAGACTGGTGCGAGCATACGCGCTTTGTCACGCACTATTACACCGCCTTTACGCATTGCTTTAACGGCAATACGATTAGAGGTCTTTCGCCCAAGGCTTTGCATTGCTTTTTGCAATTCTTTCAAGCCATCAACGCGAACCGTTATGCTACCCATTAATCACCTCTTTACACATAAGCTGCAACGATACATTGCGCTCCTGCGTATTGAGTACCGACACAATCTCTAAAATGCGCTTACCGAACTTAACCTGCATTGTTGGCATAATCCCGTCAAGATAACGTAGCCAAATTTGCGTAGTGACTTCCGACTGCACTTGTTGAGCCGAAAAATACTCGCGCCCAGACAGTGGACGCACATCGGCCCAAACGGTCGCAACGTTTCCACGTCGTCACCGCCGCGCCGTAGTCGTTTACGGTATTGACCTGCTTCTGCAATGTGATTCGATGCCGTAGTTTTCCAATGTTCATACGTGTATAAACCGATAACGTTCAATAATTAGCCTTACAGTCGGCGGTAAATCAAAATTGCTCACGCCCTGCCCTTCATTCCATCCACCACGATTTTCAAACATATATGCCACCAACATTAAGATCGCTATTTTCAGATCTCCAGTGATCTCTTGAGCGTTATCAGGTGGGTCATCCGGTAGCGTTTCGTAAAGTTTGCGGTTGGTGTAGTTTTCGATTGTCGCCTTGGCGGCTTCAAGGTAAACCTGAAGCAAATCGTTTTGATCGTCGCTATCAATTCGGCACTGCAATTTGATTTCATCAAGTGTGATATTCATCACGCCCCCCGAAAAAGAAAAGTGCGGTCGAAATTAACCGCACCTATTGGTTATTTACCGATTAACGCTTTAATTGCTGAGGTATCTTCAAGCACGCAGTCAAAGCGATGGAACGCTAAGAATGCGGTCTGATCGAATTCGGCGTAGCGCTCAACCAAGCGTTTTAATGTCATGTAAGCTACACGACGCACCACAAAGCGGTTAAAGTCGCCGAAATAGATAAATTTCGCGTCTTTAGCAATGTCCGCAATGCCTTGATCGATAACGTATTGCTTACCAAGAATGGTAGATGGTGCCACGCCCGCAACATCAGGCAACCATAACGGGCGATTTTGACCGTCCACCATCTCTTTTAAGAGTTTTAAGGTGTTGTCGTTAAACGCCAATCGGGAGTTACCCACGTTACGGTAAGCTGGATCAACGGAGTGCAATAATGCGTTAATATCCAACCAGTCCACTTTACCCGCTACTTTAGCAGCGGTGGTGCCAGTAACACTTGCTGCCAACCCTTTAGGTTGTGCCGGTGTGCCTGCGCCGGTACCTTGGATCAGATATTTAGCTTCAGCGCGTCCAATACGTTGTGCGATACGATCAGCCAAGTAAGATTCGATGTTAATCGCAGAATCTTGTAATAATTCGTTAGATACACGAATAATTTAGATGATAATTTTTTCGCACCAAGGTTCGCGATACCGAATGATGTATCGGCTTCGGTTGCAGCAGTGTTTTCACCGATTAATTCACCTTCTTCAGTGGTGCCATCAGCAGTGATCCATTCGATGGTGCGACCGTCAGAGGTTGTCAAAATCTGCGCCACGGACGCGATACCGCCATAGGCTTTCATCTGCTCAACAATTCGTGCTTGCATTTCTTTCGGCACGGTATAACCGCCGTGATCGTTCACGCCTACGCCTTGGGCGCGCATTTCGTTTAATGCTTGGCGTTCTTCCGGCGTTAAATTGGTAAGACCGTTACGTAAAAATGCGTTAAACGCCTGACCGCGACGCTCATCAACGGATAAAGTTTTTTCACCGTCTTTTTGGGCGCGTTTTTCAGCTTCCGCAGCTTCTTGTTCTTTGACGAATTTTTCATCCATCGAACGAAGTTCTTCTTCACGCGAAATTACGGCATCTACTCCGTCCAATTCGGTTTTCATTTTGTTCCATTCGGTGCGTTGCTCGTCAGTCCAGGCGTTATCACCAATTTTGTCGTGTAATGTGCGCATTTGTGCGGCAATATTGCGACGTTTTTCTTGCAATTCATGTAATTTAGGCATTGTTTTTCCTCTCCAGAAACGAAAAACCGCACTTTTATGTGCGGTCGGTTTAATTAAATCTGTTTACTTGCCGGATATTAACGATAAAAATCGTTCTCGGGCGGCTTTTTGATGTACGGCTTTCTGAATATCGCCACTGTTACGGGCTTCTTTCCATGCGTCCAACGATCGCGCCGTACTGTTTGCTTCCTGATATGCCGGATAAGTTACCGGGCTAACGTCATAAAGGCGTGAAATCTTGTGAATTTCGCGGATTATTACGCCATCGTCATCCTCATACCATTCATCGCCGTTACGGGCCACATTAAAAGCAAATGATGATTGAGTGATGTCGCCGCGCTTTAATGGCGCGATCACTAAATCCCGAATGGTCGGCGTATCAGGTGCGATAATGTCATAACGTAAACCGGTGTCGTCAACACTTAGGCTTAATGTGCCGGCAGTTGAACGTCCGAGAATGAAATTCGGGTCATGATTGAACAGACCGCGAACATCATCATCCAGCACGTCATCAAATGCCCCGGGCATAATGATTTCACGAAAGCCCCACATCAACTGCGAGCGGGTGTTAAAAACCGAACCATACCCGATAATATGAGTAGGTTCGGAATCTTTACTTTCAGCCCGAACTTCGCCAACGTAGGACCGTTTTTCAATATCAGTCATCGGGTTTGTTCTCCTCTTTCTTGTCTGATTCGATTTGTTGTGCCGCATTAACACTGACAAGATATTCATCTAACCCGTCAACTGGGTTCATATCTTCGAGTGTGCGGGCTTCATTGCGTGACATCCAGCCATCAGTGATCGCACTATGATAAAACTGCGCTCTTTCGGTTGGCGTGCCGCGCATAATGCCGCCAAGGTTAAACTTCACAAAATAACCGGCTTTGCGTTCGGTTTCGGTAAATACCTTGCGATTAATTTCCTGTTCCCAGTTCACGATCCACGGCATCAAACTGTAACGGATGAATTGAATCGTCTGCTCAGAGATGTTCGAAAAGGTCGCCTTTTCCAAGTCGTTAATCATGTGTGCCGGAACGTTGAAAATTCCCGCAATCTCTGACCGATTCAATTTCATCATGGATAATAGTTCGGTATCGACCGGGGAAACGGTTAACGCTTTATAGTCCAGCTCAGCAGGTAAAAGAACCGTCTTGTTTTCTTTGTTTTTCAGCTCCGAACTTGCTTTATCCCAGAATTTTTTGAAGCTCAACCACGATTTTTCATTAAGTGGCGTTTTTACACTCACAATCCCTGCTGGGCGGGCATTGCCAAGAAAAAAAGACCCGGCGAAATCTTTCGCATTCAACCCAAGCCCGATTGTTTCGGCGTGCTGCTGAATAACAGACTTACCTACTTTTCAACGAAGCGCCAAGCGCTTTAACGTGGATCATGTCATCGGGACTGATTGACAACGTTTCATCTTCGCCATAATAGCCATAAATGTACCGTCCACCGTTTTTTTCAGCAACCGCACCAACCAAGGCTCGCGCGTTTCAAGCGATTCGATTTCACCACTTCGGCGGCGGACAATGTGTAAGTAAGAGTTCCCGTGTAAAAGTACTGCACTTTGCCCGTATTCCCGCATTTTTGTAGGAAGTCTGCCAGAAATTAGGGGCTATCGTGTAACAGGTAAAATAACGGGTGGTCGCGTGCCGGTTCTATGTTTTTCCCATCTTTGCGCATAACGTGTAACGGTAACTGCGCAATAGCACTTGATAGCACATAAACACAGGCATAGACCGCGCTTAATTTCATTGCGGTATCAGCGTCAACGGTGCGCGATTGTGTTCCGCCGAACAAGTCATCATAAGCGCCCTCGGCACTTAACGGAACCTGCGGGTTTTCAAGGGAGCGCGCACTAAACAATTTATCAAAAATCATTTACGCCCCCGTGCTGAAAAAATAGCGTATAACAAGCAAAGCCCACCGCCGATAATGCAGGTTTGAGCCGTTCCATATTGGAGATAAACGCCGGTACATAATGCGCCAAGTCCAGCCAAACCGACCAGATCAATAAAAAATGTTCTCATAGCGTTAATACCTCGTCCGGGATAAAAATCCCGTCATCTTCATTTAGCATAATTCGACCGATTGCCATCATTAACGCAACCGCGCCATCAATTTTGTTTTCTGGAATTTCTTTCACCGGTCTAACGATGTCATCATTCCCGGCGGCAGTTTTCCCGACCACATTACCAATACACCAAGTCATGATAGGGTTCCCGTCATGGTGAAAACGGCCTGATTCGATAGCCGCTTCAAGCTCTTTCATCGGATCTGATAAGTTGGTGTAGTTCTGTGTGATGGTTATCGGGTTTAATCCCTCGTCCGCCATATCGTGAGAGATGGCGATCGCACCGTGTGGGTCAATTGCAGCACAGTTAACCTGATGCTCCCTGTTTGTGTCTTTCACACATTCAAGGATTTCGCGATAGTCCACCTCTGCGCCGTCGGTTGCGATTAAATGCCCGCTGACTACCCATTTTTGGTATTTATCCACCACTCGTTTTAAAGCAGTATCAGTACTAAAAAAACAGTGTCTTCCGGCACAAAAAACAATGGAGAAATACAGTAATAATGACGTTTACCATCAATAATTCGACTAAACACCCGCACAAGTGAGTTCATATCGAGCTTTCGCGCCATATCCAGACCGAGGAAAACTTCTTCACCTTGGAAATCTTCAAGGCTTAATGTTTCGTCGTAACACTTCTCCCAGCTCACCATGTTGAAATAGGATTCTTTCGCTGATACCCAAACATTCAGGTGCTTTGTTTTGAATTTATTCGTAAAGCGTGGATTATTGATCGCCTGTTTCTGCTGACTTATCAAATAATCCGCATAAACCGAAACGTCAAAATTCGGGTTAGCTTTTTGTAGCACTTCTGGACTTGTCCAGTCGTCGGCCTCGTCGATTGTGTAGATTAAACCGAACAATTCATCATTCGGCACCGTGCCATTCAGCATTTCAATCACTTCACGGCGCTTGTCGTAACAAGGCCCTTCGATGTTGTAACCCGCCGTCGTAATAATCCACATCAACGGCTGGCGACGTGCGCCCATACCGGTGAGCATTGTTGTATAAAGTTCGTCGTCTTTATGCTCATGGTATTCGTCCACGATCGCGCAACTCGGTGACGCACCATCCCCAGGGTTCCCGATTAATGGCTCAAAGCGTGATCCGTCGGCGGGGCGGTTAAGATTGGATGCGTTAACTTCAATTTCGAATGTTTTACAGAGCAATTCTGTTTTCTTACACATTAACCGGGCAGGGCGGAACACCTCCCACGCTTGCTTCTCGGTTGTTGCCCCCGAATAAACCTCCGCGCCGAACTCGCCATCTACGCAAAACATATACAACCCAACACCGGCAGAAATAGCCGATTTTCCGTTTTTACGCGGGATTTCGGTATAAACTTCGCGGTAACGGCGTAATCCGCTGATTTTCTTGATCCAGCCGAAAGCATTCGCCACGGCGAATAATTGCCACGGCTCAAGCGTAATTAGCTGCCGTTTTAACGCCCACTCGCCTTTAGTGTGCGGCAAAAGTTGAATAAATTTACAAGCGCGTTCCGCCAGTTTTTTTCATCAAAGCGATAAGGAAAAATCCTTGTCCTTTTGATTATCCAAATCATCTAAATGCCGCTGACATGCTTTAATCACCAAGCGGCAAGCTGGAATCTTTCCGGAAACAATGTCCTTTGCGTATTTGTTCGCCTTTTTACATTGTCGGTCATTGGAATAACTCCGCAAATGGATTACTTGATTGCGTATCGGCATTGCTCATTAGTCGGCTCCGGCTACTTGGGTCAAGTCCAAGCAAAGACCCGAATTTTGCCATATCCGCCAATGCTTCTTTCAGCGTAGTGTAAGCAGGATTTCGTTTTAATCCGCTTTCTGTCTCAATGGTTCCGCCGAATTTTTTAATGTCAGCGTTAGCGGCTTTTCTGTTCTGGTATGCAATGCAATAGTTAGCAACGGTTTCTAAGTCGGTTTTCAAAACTATCCCCTGCGGGCAAAGCTCTTTTAACACAAAGTGCCACATTACAATGCCATCATCGTTCAAATCATCAGGCGGCGGAGTATCGATCGTTAATTGTTCAGAAACCAATTCATTTTCGTTTAATTTTCGTTTTCCAGGGTTGCCTTGCCGTTTCTTAACTGCCGTAGGCTTAGGCTTGCGCCCACGCCCCGGAACAAGTGCTTTCCCTGTCATTTTGGCGTTTACCTCAAAATCTTAATTTCGCGGTTGTAAAAATTGAGTTGAACGGGCGGTATCCATAGATGAAACCTATAGAGATTTACCCACCCCCTCCCCGTGTAGAATTGACCGCACTTTAAACGCTATCTCAAGCGCTCTCTTGCGGTTTTGAATTTATGGCATGAATTACATAAACTTTGTAAGTTTGAAGGATTGTCACTGCCACCATGTGCTTTAGCTATGATGTGGTCAACGGTTGTTGCTGTAACATATCTACCTTGCTTTAAGCACTCTTGACATAGATACTTGTCACGCTCTAAGGCGACAGTGCGCAACGCTCGCCACTGTGAGCCATAACCGCGTTGGCTTGCCGTCTTGCCTTGTTGGTGTCGTTGCCATCCGCAACCTAAATGCAGTTCACAATAACCGCTTGAATGCGTTGTTGTGTTCTTACATCCCTGTTTTCGGCATGCCTTAGGTATTCTTGCGGGCATTTTCATTCCTTTTGTAATATTTACATCACATAACTTAGATATAATCACGAGGTTTTTACGACACTCAACCCAGAATTAGATTTAAATTATGTAGCATACACTTTACTTTTTATCCTTGCGAAAGTGTGAAAGACAAGTCATGGCGAGGATTCCTTGTTTAGTCCTGCGCCATATTTGTATCTACAAGCCCCAAGTAATCGCTTTAACCGCCCACATTTGAGCGTCGATGATACGTTTAACTGCCTCATCTAATAGCATCTCTTTATCTGCTGTTAGTGTACCTTGGTTAAATGCGTCATCTTTATGTGCTATTACCTGGTTAATAGCTTGCGCAAAGCGTTGTTTACACTCTGCAACATCACTGATGTTACCCGGGTTAAAGTCGATTCCGACTAACTTTTCTCCCGCGCTTTTATCGTTTGCGAATTTGATTTGGTCTGTCATTATGATTTACCTAGATATTAAATACCGTCTTACCTTGCTCATTGGTAACGTAGATGTGGTCTCCTGCACCAATTAAGCTATATGCGATCTCTTTCTCAATACCAAGATCCCCGTACTGCTCATCCGGGATAAAATCCATCATCACACCAATGATTTTATCTGTCGGATTATTGCGAGCCGAACAGTAAATTGATTCTTCGCGAATGATCTCTTTACACTCTTTGTCTCCATAGATTGGTTGAGTGTAGTAGATACTATTAAGCGCGGTAGGATTTTTCTTTCAAATCTTCCGCCAGCGCCATTACTTCGCGGTATTCGCCGGATGTATCGTCATAAAACGCAAAGTTTTCACTTTCCGATATTGTCGTCACGCCGTCTTGTATAATTTTTGATTGTTAGCATTTGTTTGCTCCTGTTGTTTTTTTGTTGATAAAAAGACCGCACTTTATTTGGCGGTCTTTATCTCTCCTTAAGATTATTTGCTATGCAAAAGCTATCTCTTTAACTCCTTGCTTAATAGTATCAACAAGGAGCGTTCTATTTTCTGCATTGATTTGAATGTCTTTATCCATACGCAAATAAACAGCGATTTGAGAGAGTAAATCATTTAACTGGCTAGATAGCACTCTATGCTCAAACTTTGGCAACCCACAATTATTTGGCTCTACCCATTCATAAATACTTTTAATCTTGATGAACAGGTCGGCTAAGTCGGAGTCACGAACATTATCACTGTTAATTTTGCTTATATCAAATAACACAGGCTTGATGAAGTCTATAAAGTTTCTATTCACAGCCTTACTTAAAAAATAGAGTCGCAACTTTAATCCAGGTATTATGTATACTTTCTCGTAGTGTGGTTTATTATCTTTCATTGTTATTCCTGTTAATCTTTTTTTAACTTATGAAATATTACTACCACAAAAGAATAAATCAACCTTAGATTACTTACTGCTCTTAGTGCTTTCAATCCACTTATTGAGATTATCTACTTGGCTTGCGCACTTGTCTCGCTCTGCGGTTACCTTGACTAATTGCAACACTACATCGCCGTAAGTCTCACCGGTAAATGCCGTCTTAGCGCATGGTGTTGTGTAAGCCTGCGGGGGTAAATGTATTCCGCCTTTGTTGTAACCTTACTTGTACAGGCGCTCAAGAGCAGACTGAGGGAGCTTAGTGCGGTAACAAGGCTGAGTTTTGATGATAGTTTTAACTGATTCAACATTTTCAAGTGCCACCCTTTCGATTTCTTCATTTCGTTGCTGTTGCTCAATTACTGCCTCACGCTCTTGTTGCAACGCCACATTTAAAGGCTTGATTAGCCTCTTCCTGCTGTTTTTATGGCTTGGGCTTGGGCTTGGTTTTCGGCCGTCATCTCATCAATAGTACTGCCCTGGTACCAAATCCAACCACCCAAGCCCAAAATCACGGCTAAAAATAATTGATTTAAAATATTCATAAGTCTATGCCATTAGTTTACGGTAGAGCTCACAGCGTTCTGATAGCCCGTTAGTCCCGCCGTTAATTCGGATCGTTGCTTTTTCAACGCTGTTTAGGCTTGCAATATCGTTTGCTAACCAATACCAAACAGCGGCTGACACTGCTAAGTCCAAATCCTCCGCCACCTCATGTAGCGCAAAATCACGACCTAGCCAGTTGCGAAAAGCAACATAATTTTTCTTGCCGGTGATTTGGATAAGCCCGCGTCCACGATACTTCCAGCCGTCCCCGCTAGCCTCATCACCATTGCCCATGCGATTAGCGTAAACGCGGTTTGCAATTTGCTCAGGCTTGCGCGCGTATTTAACCGCGGTATTTTTATCAAAATACTTGCGGAATACCTGCGTTAGCGCGTAATCCGAGTAGTTTAGATTTTCGGTAAACGTGGTAAATCCCGCGCTCTCATGTCCGCATTGTGCTAAAAAAACATGGCTTGTTGCATTTTGCTAATACAGCCCGCTTTTGTGATTTGCTTTGCAATAGCGTTATACACGCCAGGTTTGGCGCGCGGAAATACCTTGTTAAAATCACTCTCTGAAATTAGTATCATCGTACTTACCTCCGCGATCGCGTCTAAAATCAATATCGCCATCATCTACACGGCGGTTAATAAATCGGAATAAAAATTCGCGCATTTTTTCGGTCCCGATAAATCCAATCATCGTGCCAATAAAGCCGGCAAATTCCGAATGCCCAAAAACATGAATACAAATAGGTACCGTTACTCCAGCAATAGACGCACATATAGCAGCATCTAAAAATCATATATCTAAACGCGGGCTTTTTGCGCATAAAGCCCATCCGAAGCAATGACATGACAACAGCAGACCCGGCACTCTGGATTGTCCCGTTGCCTAAGTTGACTTGTAGCCAAGACCAAATCATTGCCCATAAGTCAGGTTCTTTTTATCGGCATTTTTATTCATACTCCACCTCGCTTTTTGGTTATTTGCGGGGCAATAAAAAAGCCCACGTGGTTAAACGTAGGCTTGCAGTTGTGATAATAAAAAACCCCGACCGTTTCCGATCAGGGTTGTAAATAAATCATTCGGTGAACATCACTTACACGACGACCACCATATATTCAAATGATAGGACAAGATGACAAGGTTTGTCAATATGTAATTTTGATATTTTTTGCATTTTGTCGTCCTGTTCGAAGAATAACGAAACCAGTTACAAGCAGTTCGTGAATTATCGCTTTTGCCAATTTCAATTCTTTTTCAACGTTCCGCTTCACAGTTTTAAGGCTAGGAATACGAATATCTGACTTACCGGCGCACGGCTGCATTTTCATCTCTCCACAGTTTTCACGCAGTTTAACGGCTATGCGATTAATTGTGTTTTTATTAACGTAATATGAAAACAGAATATAGCGTAAAGTGCGGTCATTTTTCGCAAAGAACTTATCTATCGTCTGGCTTATCATGTAGCCTGTTTCATCGTCACACATCTGTTCACCGGGTTCTGCCGGAATTGCTGATTGCATTAATTTAGCGATGATGTTTAACTCTGGCTTATCTAGTCTGCCGGAACGCACCCAGGCGCCCCACTGGTACATCCATTCATCAACAAATTCTTCCTGTTCCTCGGTTAGTTCTAATTCGCTAAATTTACGCATCGATACCTCTAATTTTTAATGATTGACTTACCTTTACTGACTACGCCTTTTTCCTCGATTGAGTATTTGCGGATGATTTTTGCGGTTATCGTCTTTGATTAATCCGGCGCCGACCAAGCTATCAAAAAAATCCCTTTGGGCAAATTATCAAGATCGCGTGGGCGGTTGTCTGGGAAGTAGATTTCCATCTTGATTTCAACCGCACTTTCAAAAGGATCGAACTTAGAACAAACCTCAGTAGCAATGCGTTTAAATTCCCTTCCCGCTTTTGATATGTAATGCTTACCTTGTCTTGTGTGCTTCCAGTAGTGGTTCACGCTCGGCGGGTACGGTAGGCAGATTTCAAGCCAATCACTCATAGTTTTCCCTCGTTGATTAAAATTGCCTGAGTGCGGATTACAGCATCCAAATGAGCACGCTCAAGCTCATCTCTTGTGTAGTTAGTTTTAGTTTGTCCATCTATAGCCATATGGCAGTTATAACAGGCCCACGCACCAAGTTGATCGTAGGCTTTTTGCCCAATCCCAGTGATTCCTGCTGCTCGAATATGAGCAAGTACCGTTGTTTCCGGATTATGATTACAAACCCCAATTAACCGCACTTGGCAATCACGCCCTCTTGCCTCTTTGCGATAATTAACTTTACTCACCGTCTCACCCCGTTAATCAAACTCTTATTCTTACTGCCTGACTGTCTCCATTTGCGCCAGTCCTCACGTTCTTTTGTCAATCCTCGCGTTAGTTTTTCGTTTACATCATCAACCGATACGCGCTAAGTTAGCCGCTATTGCCGTTGCTACTGCTGCCGTGAGTTTTGTTTTTCCGTGATCGACATGACCTATAGTGCCAACATTCACAACCGGCTTAGTACGCTCAAATTTTTCTTTGCTCATCACTCCACCTTATCCTTAATGTATTTAATCGCGTAATACTTGCCGCCAAATTCTATTAACTCTCCATTTTTGGCTTTTTCTCGCACAATATTGCCAAACACAGACACTCCGAAAACAAAGCAGCATCCACAAAAAAACAAAGCAAAACAACTTGCGCCGGGTGATTTACCACCAACTATCAAACAACCAATAAAAACTAAAAATAATGATTAAAAAATTCATCGTCCGTAAAATCCCCATCTATCGTTAAATTTAACCCCGTTCGCCACACCGTAAGCCGTGACATATTCGATTAGGCTTGCCATTCGTGACACGCTCATTTTTGCCGAGCTCTCACGGATATTCACAAATTCACCCTCAAGACCCGGCACAACATCCGCTTTTTGATTTGTGGCGATTGCATGACCGGAGATAAATAAGACTTTCCATTGCTCCATAGAGAGTTTGCGTCCCATAAATTCGGCTTGGTTCGCCACGTCTTGGCACATAGCGTGAAATTTCGCATTTTGCTCAAGATTACGTGTCATCGGTTGGATTTTGATGACCAACGGCTTTTTATCATCCGCCGGCAACCCTTGGATAAACGCTTGGCAATTTGACCGCACTTGCTCGTTGCGTAAAAAAAACGTTTGCTTATCCATCGTAACCACCGCACTCTTGAATGAGTCCGATACTCACAGACCGTTGAACAAAGTCATCTGCGCACGGGTCGAAAACAACGACCATTGAGCCTTTGTTGTTTCCACCAACCTCATTGCCGGTCACTGGATTGATAAATTTGATTCGGCCCGAATTAAAATTTCCCTTGTGATCGGTAAAGCCGATAATGTCTATCACCTCGTTAGCCTCTTTTCGGATAATCTCAAACCATTTTGTTGATTTATCCAACGGCAACAACATCACCACAAAATAACCAGCCTTGCGTAATTCTGCCGCACGCAACACAAAAGGCAGTGGGTTGTTGTAAGGTGGGTTAACGAAAATTCGTAGTGGAAAAGAGCAAATCTCAGCCACTTCATCAAGCAATAAATCAAAAAGGTTGTCGGCTAAAAAATCAGGGGCAATCGATAAATTCTCATCATCTGTCCCTTGCTCTCCAATATATCGGCAACACAAGGCGTTTTTAGCATTTGCGCAGCCATCTAAATCAAACCCGCTAAATTTGTTTTTGAGCCAGTTAAAAACATACTTCGGTGTTTGCCATGTGTTTTTGTCAAATTGTTCTGCCATTTTCCATTCCCATTACTTCTTTAATCTTTGCAATTCCGTTGGCTGCTACTTGCGGATCGATAACTTTCGGCTTTTCTTCCAGTAATTCCGGAATCGGATCGAACGCAAAACCTGACCGCACTTTCTCCGCCGTATCGGTCAATACTTTTGGCATAGCCTTTTGGCAGTCTTCCCAAGACTTTTTCGCATACCCGTAATACAGCGCACGCAATAAGTGATATTCGGCGACCGACCGATAGTTAAACTTGTGTGCATCGAATTTCGCATAGCCCATAAACGACTTTAAGCGCGGTTCCAGTTCTTCAAGAGTCGGCAGGCCGAGTTCGTGATAATCATGTACATTGCACCACACGATAAATTGTCCGACGCTTGGCCAGAATGGACTTTCGGATTTCGCTGCTGCGTCTAGTCCACGCTTTAAGGCGTTCGGATTGACCACGTTGGCTTTGAATAATTCTTCCAGCCAAACTTGCTTTGTTTCGTTGTACTCAGCTTCACTGGCAAACGCCTGCTTCCACGCTGGAAAAATTGATTTTAATCGGATAAACATTCGATCAATCAAACGAACGGAATTATCTGGGATATTGGATTTTTTAACCGCACTTCCCTCGGCTTGCATTTGGGTAATGTTTGTCATCTCAATTCCTCCGGAATGAGTTCAGGGTCGATATTTAATTTTCTACCTACAGCCCAAGAACCATCATCGGCAAAGGCGCTTGTTTTTCGGGTGTTTGTAGCCGTTGCTACGTTGTCATCACGCCAATTCCATTCAGCTTTAAAAACCCCTGCCAATTACGCTCGATGGATATTGTGATTGCTTCGGCAAGAGGTATCCCTGCTTTGTGCGATTCTCGCTGATAGCCAACAAGTACGGTTTTTGTGATTGCTGCTCGTTTTGATTTTCGGTGGGCAATAAAATCTTCGGCAAGCTGACCTACGATTCCGAATTCAGCAAGCAAATCAGATTCTCTTTTTTGGTATTTTTATTTGTATTTTTGTATAGTGTTTTTATTGTTATTTTGTGTGTGAACTTTTTTCACCAGATCTGATGAACTTTTTTCACCAGTTTGTGAAAAATTTTCACCAGTTTTATCTGATGAACTTTTTTCACCAGTTTGTGAAATCTCAAACGCTTTCACTGAATAAGTATTTAATTTGCGTTCACCACCTGAACGCTCAAGTAAACCCATTTCAACAAGTGATTCACAAGCAGTTATAATCGAACGATTACTAAGCCCTGTCACTTCCATGAATTGGCTAATAGAAATACTGTCTGACTCTTTGTTCCAGCCCTTTGTTTTGCGAACCACAAACAAGTAACATTTAAGCTCTGCGCAAGTGAGTTTTGCTAGTAACTCATCAATGACAGAATTCGGAATTTGAAACGCATTAGGAATAAATTTACTCATTACGCAGCCGCCTTATTTAACATTGTGGATAGTTTTGCTAGCCCTTTGGCCGTAACTAAAACTTGAGGATATATTTTTTCTGTCCCGTCAGGTTGTGTGACAGGGTGTGCTTTATGCTCTAAATAACCGCGTTGCAATTTGTCTTGATAAGCAATCCAAGCAGATCCGACAGTACGCTTATAAATCCACCCATTAGCAAATAAAAACTGGTTAAATGCTCTAGGTTGCATTTGGAGGTGTTTTGCTGCATTGGTAAGATTCATTGCGCCTTCAGTTGCGGTGGCTAAGCGGTCAAAAGCTTCTACTTTTGGCGCGTTCTGCTCTTTTTCCGCTTGTAATTGAGCAGCAAGCATTAACGCTTCGGAAAATGATTGCGGGATAAGTGCGGTTTGATTTGGTTGTAATTTGCCTTTCACTACCTTGTCAAAAGTGTCATAGACTTTTTACTTCAAATTCCGGATTAATCCACGCGGCATATTTATAAACTAGCTTTTCCGCAGCGTAGCAACCTTGGCTTGTTCCACCGTTGATGATTTCTAATGCAGAATGCATATTTGCATTGTGGCTATCTAACACCGATACAAAGTCTTTTGTGCCTTTAAGGCGTAAGAATTGGCTTGGTGCGTGAATAGGGTTTCCGCCGCTTGCTCGGTGTAAATCATTTAAACAGTAGCGCCCTTGACTATCTTGTTTGATTTTTGTATTATCGATAACGATTAATTGATTCATTAATTACTCCTTGTGAGTGTAAGGACCACGGTTGCAGCCGTGGTTTTTTATTTGCCCAAATATTTCTCGCGCAACCGGTCGTCAAAGCCTTTTGCCGCCAATAAAAGCAGTTCCAACTCTGATTTCTCAATTGCTACGTGAGAATTCACATCGAAAACATCAAACCCGTTTGCCGCAATAAAATTAAACGCCTGATTAGCGTCTTCATTGCTGACAAAACGGCTCAACGTGGACGGCGAACATTCCATTTCGTCCGCGATCTCGCATTGTTTCTGTTTCCAGTATTTGTTCATAACCCGATCTGAAAGTGGTTTTGCGGATCGGGTGAGTTTATTGCGTGCCATTGCGCTTGCCTGTTGGTAGATTAATCCCATAAATCAGGACGTAATTCGGATTTCTTAACTTTTCCGGCCGTAAGTTCTTCAATCTTTGCGCAACGTTCCGCAGGCACTTTTTCACGCCACTTGGAAACAGCCCAAGGGGTAAGATTGAAATGTCGAGCCATAGCCGAAATACCGCCCACGATTTCATAAGCTTTTTCGATTGGTAGCATTTTAACCTCTTCATACTATTTAAAGTAGAGTTATTCTACTACTAAAAATAGAATTGAATCAACTATTTTAATTTTGTATCTTCTACCTTTAGTAGAATAAAGGAGTGTCTATGACAGATTTAGCAAGCCGGCTTAATGAATTAATGGCTAAACAAGGCAAGAATATTGTGGATTTACAAAAAGCTATTGGCGTAACCTATGAAATGGCTAGACGTTACACTTTGGGCACTGCAACTCCGAGAGATAAAAAAATTGAAGCCATGGCGAAGTACTTTGGAGTTAGCCCTGCTTATTTGAAATATGGCTCTACAGACTCAACTGAAACGAAAGTCACATCAAACATAAAAGAGCTTGGATCCTTTGACTTATGGGATAGAAACACGCCATTAAATAGTGATGAAGTGGCAGTGCCTTTTTATCAAGATGTTCGCCTTTCTGCGGGTAATGGGTTTGCTGATGACATCGCAGACTATAACAATTTTAAATTACGCTTTTCTAAGGCTACATTAAGAAAACAAGGTGTGCAGTTTGAAAATGCGGTGTGTGTAATTGCTGACGGTAACTCCATGGAACCTGTTATTCCGGATGGAACAACGGTGGGAATTGATTTAGGCAATAAAACCATTAGAGATGGGAAAATATACGCAATAAACCACGGTGGCTTACTGAGAATAAAACTACTCTACAATATGCCTAATGAACAAGTGAAAATCCGCAGCTATAACAGTGATGAACACCCTGACGAAATAGCAGAGTTACAAGACATTTCAGTGTTGGGAAAAGTGTTTTGGTATTCAGTATTACTGTAGAAACTAACACTGGATATTGTTGATCTTTGATAACAACTAACCTTAAGGAAAAAACATGGATAACTTAAAACTTAAACGCTTCTCCGATGTCAATTTAAACGATCCGTTCTTTGATAGTTTAAAAGCTGATTATAGGGAATTCCCCAATTGGTTCATGCGAAAAGCCAACGGAAATGAATTTGCTTATGTTCTTTACAACCAGCATAGCATTGATGGTTTTTTTATATCTTAAAGAAGAAAATGAAATACCAGATATAGAACCTCCAATATATAATCGACGTATTTTAAAAGTCGGCACATTCAAATTTAATCCACAAGGAACACTTCGTGGACAGAGATTTATAAAGAAAATTCTTGATATAGCAATCGTTAATCGCTTTGAGCTTATTTATCTGACTATATTTGAAAAGCACGATTATCTCATTAAATTATTTCAAAAATATGGTTTTTTATTCTGCCGGTACTAAGCAGACTATGAATGGAACAGAGTATGTTTATATGCGAGATATGCGGCATGTTGTTGGCGATATTATTCAAGACTACCCTTACATTTATCCCAATGCCAATAAGTACCTTCTAGCAATTTACCCAGAATTCCATACTCGCCTATTCCCTGAATCAATTTTATGTAATGAATATCAAGATATCGTTCAAGATGTCTCTCACTCAAATAGCATACACAAAATCTATATATCAGCCGCAGATGATGCTTACAAATTAAAACGTGGCGACATTCTTATAATATACAGAACTGGTGATGGACTAGGGTCCAGCATATTATCGCGCAGTTGTATCCTCCATTTGTGTTGTTGAGGAAGTTCACCATATCTCAAAATTCTCAACCGAAGAATCTTATCTTCAATATTGCAGTCGATTCAGTGTATTTACTAATACAGAGCTTTCTAAATTCTATAAGGAAAAAAACGCTACCCATACGTCATTAGATTCACTTACAATATTGCCCTACCTAAACGAGTTACCCGGAAGGAGTTGCTTGACAAAAAGGTGATAGGAGATGATAGAATAGTGCTTTATCCGATTTCAGATGAAAATTTCAAAAAAATACTATATTTATCAGAGGCCGATGAAAGTTTTATTATCGATTAAACCTGAATTCGTGGAAAAAATCATTTCAGGTGAAAAAAAATTTGAGTTTAGAAAATCTCTACCAAAACGCGAAGGAATAACAACGGTGGTTGTTTATTCCACAATGCCAGTAGGGAGAGTGGTTGGAGAATTTAAGGTTAAAAATACACACTCTTATGACCCAGAATACCTTTGGGAAAAAACGAAGGAATTTTCGGGCATTACCAAAAATTTCTTTGATCAATATTTCTCCTCAAGAGCTTTAGCACACGCATTTGAAATTGATTCATTCAAGTTATACGATGAGCCGTTAGTAATTTCAGATGTGCTGCCATCTGGTGCACCTCCACAGTCTTATTGCTACATTAACTAATCACCAAACCGCCCACAGGCGGTTTTCTTTTGCCCAAAATTCACCATTCCTACATCTCTCCCGTTCCATTTCCGTGATCAGCATCTTCAATATCAATCCATAAGCAACAAAAGAATTAGAATTAATTATTACTCTTAGAGTCAAAACAAAACCGCCTGTGTGGCGGTTTTTTATTATGTTTCATTGACTAATTCCAAAAAGTCATTTTCTGATAGTATTCTTATATTATGGCCTTTAGAAATCAACTCTTGCGCCTTTATTTCCTTATTACTTAATTCCTTTCCAGCTAATCGGCTCTTGTCTTGAATTCCTTTGATAAGTAATGTTACTTTCTTAGAAACACCATCCACCACATCACAACCAACAGAAGCGGCTTTTTTAGCTGCATCCTGTCTTGGTATAGACAATTCACCTGTAAAAACTACCACTTCGCCATATAAAGGCCCATTTGGATCACCTTGGCGTTTTATTTTGGGTAAAATATGCCCATTTTCGTCATACTCTACGTGAATAGGTTTTACCACTCTATCCAACCAGTAATCTAACGATTTTCCACTTTCGAGCAAAGCTTTATTCAATATTTCACCAGCAACAATAGCATCATCTAGTGCATTATGATGGTTTTCTTGTTTGATTTTTAAATGTTTTGAGACTTTTGCCAATCCATAGCCTTTTTCTGCAAATTTATCACTCCAGCATCGTCTCACTACACGCATAATATCTAACCATTGATTCGGCAGATTAGGAAATATCTTTTTCATTGCCGCTTTATCAAAAGCTCCATAGGAACAAATAATATTAGTACTAAAGAATTCTTTAATAATTGGAACAATATCGCTAAGAATAGGTGCATCTCTCACATCTCTTGCTGTGATACCGTGAATTGAAACATTTATAGGATCAAAATAATCTCTAGGATTAACCAACGTTTCCCATTTTTGTGACAACTTCCCCATTCTCAAAAAATACTATCCCAACCTGGCAAATTGAAAGTAAATCAGGGTTTGCAGTTTCAATATCTATAACAATGAATTTATTCATAATTCCACCAACAACAAACACATACATTTGCTAACACTAGATAAATAAAGTGCGGTCATTCTACTTAAAAAAATTAACGTATTCCGTGATCAGCATCTCAAATCACAATATTTATTGCTTAAAAAAACAAGCAATCAAACACCAAACAACAAAATATTTTTTTCTTAAAAATCAAATAAATACTACTTTTAATAGAAAATAATTCTACTTTTTGTGCAAATTTTAGTTGCATAAATATCTACTTTAAGTAGAATTAACCACAACAAAAGCAAAACACTTTGAGTTGCTCTTTAACAATACGATTAAAAATAAACTTACTCACAACGACATTATGCGGTCGAGTAGATTAAAAGCCCTACCCTGCCTAATGGGAGTAAGAGTAAAAAGTCCGTGTGAAAGGTGAAGCCAGTGAAAAAAACGGTGGAGTTGCCGAAAGTGGAGCCAAGCGGGCGAATTTTAAAGACGAGCAAACGCGGCTTAGGCGTGACATACCGGAGAGACGGTAAACTGCCGCGGTAGCTTAATAGGTAAAAGCGACCGGCTCATAACCGGAGGATAGTTGAGTTCGAATCTCTCCCGCGGCACCAATTCAAAGCGTACTCAGCAGAGAGTGAATCCAAGCGCGCAGAAACACAAATGCAAGACAGAGTGCGCTTTGAAATGGCAATAAAACCACGCTTGAGCCTTACAAGCATAAAAGAAAGGCAGCTATCAAAAACCGTATTCTTTAAGCCGAGTGCGGTTCTTGATGGTTGTTATCTTCCATCAAATTGGTTCCTTAGGTTATTCGCCCGCTGAAATATGCGGGCTTTTTTTTGTAAAAAGGAAATGAAAATGAATACAAAACGTTCAATAGCGGTGATGATTTTAATCGCTTTTCACCCTGCGTATGCCACTAACACAGACTGGCACGACGATGCTGTCAGCCGACAAATCCAAACCGACGCCCGCGCCGAAGCACGCAAAATCTGGCGCGAGGAGCATGGCGATTGGCAGCCGAATTTAACCCCAGCGGCCGAAGCGGAATTAGTACGTTACACCGCACAAAAACAAACCGAAATTGACCGCGCTTTAGGAGTCGCAAAATGAAAATTGAAAGTTACAAAGCAAATATCCTATATAACGCTGTCTCTCAGCGATATACCGGCGAATTATGGGTTAACAACCGACTGGAACAAAAGACCGGCAATTTTTTAAGTGAAGGTCTTGCCGTTGCGCGTTTAAACAAACGAATTGAATCCTTTAATGCTGTTAACGGTACCAACATTCCGCCGTATCAAAAAGACGCCGACACGAATCAATTCAAAGCGGTGCCGGAAGCGAAAGAATCATTACCGCCAACGGAAAGCACTCCAGCAGCAGAACTGAAGATAGTTAACATCGACACAGTACACAAACATCAACTGCGCAAGCGCCGTAAACCGTTTACGCCATACGGACTGAAAGGCTATTTTATGGATAAACAAGGCAATATCCGCTTGCATTTAGACCGCAAAGCCCACGCGCACACCATCGTCTTAAACCCCGATATGTTTGCCATGTTAGCTGACATGGTGCGAGCAACGCAGGAGCAATAAACATGGCGCGCCGAATTTTATCGCCGTGGCAATGCGACAGCGACCACGATTACTACGACCAGTTCGACCGTGACGAACCGGAAAACGACGAACCGCCCGAAGACTGGCGCGAACCGGAAGACGGCGACTGTGAGTATTGGGAATCTAATTGTTATGGGAGAGGGTGAAAATGAATTTTGAATTAATTTTATCTACCGAAAGCCGTGTGCTTTCAACAAATATTGTTGACTTTGAAAAAAACGAGCGGATCAGTTTCTTTCGACTTTAACAAACAAATTTGAAACGGACGACGATTTCGTCGCCGCAAAAAGAAGAAGTCAAAACCTTAAAAGAGGTTGAGGATAAAATCCGCGTGGCGATTAAGTCGGCGCAAAACGGCGAAATTGCGGATTTAATCACATCGGCCGAAAACATTGCAGAACGATTCCGACAAGAACGCTTGAAACGCGATAAGCTAGTTAAAGAAAAAGAAGCAGAAGTCAAAGCCAATATTATCAACAACGCCTTTGAGCATATCAGCAAAGTGCGGTATGGCTACGAGTGATATTTCCCTTGCTCTTGAACGCACAATGCCAAAAAGCGATATTCAAACCCGTTTAAAAATGCCACCGCGCGTCGCAGTACATTAGCAACACTAAAAAAAGCCGTTCATGCTGAAGAAACGTTGATTTTAGCAGAATTAGGTCAAGAAAGCGCTCGACTAACTGAGCGACGCAAACTCATTCCGGCATCCGCAGAACATCTGTTTAAAGACTGGCTTGAGTTAATTATTGGCAATGATGACTTGGCATCAATTGTGGAAATGCGCTTAAACGAAGAAACACGGCGTGAACAGGCGTTGCGCGAACAAGCTAAGCAAGCCGCCGAAGCGCAGCGCACACAAGCGGAAGCCCGCGCAGTTGCTGATGAAATAGGAGTACAAAGCGCAGTAGAAAAAACACAGGAAAATCAGACTGCACTTTCTAATGAACCAATATTCAATTTTGAAATCCGCATTGCATTTACCGGCACGCAAGAACAAGCAATCAATTTAGCGCGCAAAGTAAAAGCGCAGTATGGCGACAATGTATCACTTAAAAAAATGAATTAAAGGATAAATAAAATGGCAACAGCACTACAAAATCTGACTGATAAACTGGCTAAACGGTTTGAAATTGCGGACGGTTCCGACTTGATGGCGACATTAAAAAATACCGCGTTTAAAGGGAATGTAAATGATAGTCAAATGACCGCGCTTTTAATTGTTGCGAATCAATATGGATTAAATCCGTGGACGAAAGAAATTTACGCCTTTTCCCGATCGACAAAAACGGCATTGTTCCGATTGTCGGCGTTGACGGTTGGGCGCGAATTCTTAATGAAAACCCAAATTTTGACGGCATCGAATTTGATTTAGATGATGAAAAATGCACTTGCCGAATTTATCGCAAAGACCGCTCAAAACCCATTTCAGTAACGGAATACATGAGTGAGTGTTTCCGTGATATGGGGCCGTGGAAAACACATCCGAAAAGAATGTTACGCCACAAAGCAATGATTCAGTGCGCGCGCTTGGCGTTCGGTTTTACCGGCATTTACGACCAAGACGAAGCGGATCGCATTGTTGAAACGCAGCGCGAGCCGGTAAATGTAACACCAAAACAAAAAGTGATAGACGTTGCAGTGTTAATTACATCAGAGCAGAAAGAAATGCTAATCGGCTTAATTGAAGCGACCGGCACGAATACGGAAAAAAATTATTGACGGCATATGGCCACACTGATATTTCCGATATGACAAAAAGATCAAGCCGATAATGCTATATCAATTCTGAATAGTCGTCTTGATAAACAGCAAGAAAATGACGGAGAAGACGTTCCATTATGATTGACGGTCTAATAACGCTTGATTGCGAACAAGGCTCGGAAGAATGGCTACAGGCCCGTTTGGGTATTCCCACCGCAACGGGCTTTGAAAACATTGTGACGGCAACCGGTAAAAAATCAAGCGCACAAATTAAGTACATGGCTGAGTTGATTGAAGAAAGCATAATCGGACTACAAGACGAATCTTTTAAGTCACGATTCATGGAGCGTGGAAATCAACTTGAGCCGCTTGCCCGTTCTGCCTATGAATTCATCACGGGAAATGCCGTAACGCAAGTCGGCGGTGTATATCTTGATGAAAACAAAGAAGTGATGGTTAGCCCGGATGGACTAATCCCCGAACTCAAAAAAGGCTTGGAAATTAAATGCCCGAAAATGAGCACGCACATTCGCTATTTGTTAGAGGGCGGCGTCCCGTCTGAATACATAATCCAAGTTCAGGCTAATTTGTGGGTGACGGGCTATGACACCTGGGATTTTGTGAGCTACTGCCCGGAGTACCAAAAACAGCCACTTTACATTTTCACCGCACATCGTGATCAAGCGCTGATGACCGCATTTAACAAATTAATTCCGCAATTTTTAAACACATTGAGGGCTTATAAAAATGGTTAGAAAAATTATACAAATATCTGAAAGTGTAGTGCCAGGAACACAATTCCATCAGTTAGTTTGGTCATTAACAGCACTATGCGATGATGGGACACTTTGGAATAAATCAGCAATTAAGGACGATTGGGTTCAAATTCCTAACGTACCACAAGACAAAACACCCGAAGCCACTAACAAATAGTGGCTTTTTTATTACTTCAAAATCAATCAACAATCCAAAACAGGAGAAAACAAAATGGCTAAAACAGATGTTCATGAATTCTTGGGCGAATTAGACGCAGGAATCTTTGAAAACAAACTTTCTACCGCACTTTCCGAAGTTGCGTTAGGTGTATTGGCGCATGATAAACAAGGTTCGGTGAAAATTGAATTTACCTTAAAGAAAGCAGATAGCGACAATCCGTCAGTTCAAATTCAGCATAAGCTGAGTTATGTCAAGCCGACTAAGCGGGGTAAGTCTGCCGAAGAAGACACCACCGCAACACCGATGTTTGTTCATAAGGGCGGCGTATTAGCGTAACCCCTGATAAAGAACAAATGCCAATGTTTCAAGGTAGTGACGATCTGGCATTTGAACAAAAAGCAACATTAAAAACGCCCTAATTAATCGCATTAATTATCGGTAATTTTTATCAACAATAAACAAATGGAGATCCAATAATGGAACAAAATTTAAAAACAAATCCAAGACTTAGTGTTATCAAGCGTCCATGTCGGAAATAGTGATTATCCTATCGCAATTCTGCCGGAAAACATGACTGTGCATTCGCTCGAAAAGCACAATAAACACCGTAATAACTTCCGTGCTACGTTCAATACTTCATAACTTTGATAGTTTGATTGCTTACGCCAAAGCGCACGAACAAAAAGACGCACAATGTTTTATCGATGAAAAAAATCTTGGTGCTCAAATCGTGTTTGATGTTGGTAGCTGCGAAGCACCATTACACGCTCAACATCGTGCAGTATTGCGAATGGAAAAAGACTGCTGCATTTAAAGCATTGTGCGATTTCCAAGGTTCAAAATGCGATCAACGTGAATTTTTCCGAATGGCTGGAAGATTGGAGCGATTACATCACGGCTTATACCGACGATGAAGACAAATTGCCTTTTAACAAGCGCAGTCCAAGCAGTGCGCAAAATTACGCTTGATTATGCGCGTAACGAAGAACACGAAGTCGGCGACTTTGCGGCATCTAAATCAGCCATGGAAAGCGTAGAAGCCAAAAGCAAATTGCAGTTACCGAAGTATTTTGTGTTTAACACGCACACATACAAAGGCTTAGATAGTCAAGCATTTACGCTTCGCCTGTCAATCCTTACCGGCGGCAATGCTCCTGTATTGGTAGCGCGTTTAATTAAAGCGGAACAAATTCAGGAAGCAATCGCGAAAAGAATTTGCCGAAAAATTAACTGATGCGCTAAAAGATACCGAAATCAAAGTAAATATTGGTACGGTAGAAATTTAATAAATACGCCCACTCTTCGGAGTGGGTATTTTTTAGGTGCGAATATGAACGAAATTAATATCAGTATTCCTTATTCATTATTTAAAGAAATATTTTATTGCTTTGTTGATTTACATTTCAAAACTACCCGTGGCACATCCAAATTTGCAATCGATAAAGCGAAAGAATATTGGATTTTACTTGATGGAGATACTCGAGAGCATATTATTAGACTTTGCGACTCTCCAAATAATAACAAATTAGCGACAGCCGAAATTCAAAGCTTTCAAAGAATGGGCCATTCAGAATCGCAACGCTAAACAAGATTACAACACAGCACGTCCGCTTGTTGATGTGTTGCCGGTGGTGGATTTAAAACCGTATAAAGGTGATAAAAAATGCTGACTTACGGCTCAGTCTGTTCAGGGATTGAGGCGGTAAGCGTTGCGTAGTTGGCTTGAAGATGATGTTGTATTTAGCACACGTGAGCAAAAAGTCACTATCGGAAAATTTGATGACGTTGGTGATATTACCTCTGGCATTTCCGCTTATACCAGAGACACACAAACCGTCACCACGGCGCTAACCATCACGTTCAAATTAACCGATCCAGTGGCAGTTTACAAAAACTACCGCAATACAGATAACATGATCAACCAACTTCTTGAGCCACGTAGTCGTCAAGCGTTGGAAATCGTGTTTTTCACGCTATTCAGCACAGTTGGCGTTGGAAAAATCGGGCGCAATTAACCAATGATATTACGGCGCAAATCCGAGAGGCGGTGAAAGGATATCCTATTGAAATTACTGCGGTTCAAAGCGTGATCAACTTCAACAAAGAATATGAAAAACGTGTGGAAGAAAGTGTTCAAAAGAACGTCGCAATTCAAACCGAAGAGCGCAATTTGATTATTCAGCAGAAAAAAGCCGAAATTGCCCGTGTTGACGCACAAGCCAAAAGCCGATGCCGAAGTAATCCAAGCTAAAGCCGATGCCGAAGTAATCCAAGCTAAAGCCGATGCCGAAAAAGTGAGATTAGCCGGTGAGGCGGAAGCGGCCGCTATTCGCGCTAAAGGCGAGGCATTAAAAGAAAAACCGTCAACTTGTGGACTTAACCGCAGCCGAAAAATGGAATGGTGTGCTACCAACAACCATGACACCAAGCGGAAGTGTGCCATTTGTTAAGATTGGTCAATAATGTCAGGTTGGTTAGCTGGCGTTGTTTTAGGTGGGGTGGCATTAGCCATCCTTTTTATTATGTTTTATCTAGATAAAATGGAGTAACAAAATGTATTTCTTGGGAGTTCTTTCCGGAATTGCAATCGCATTTGCTGCACAAGCTTTCTTTCGTCAGTACAAGTTGACGGAAAGAAATAAAGAAGATTAATTTTTAATAAACCGTCCGAAAGGGCGGTTTTTATTGAGTAAATATGGAACTGATAGGCATCGTAAAGGCATCAATAATTCTTAATATGCACCAGGTTACTTTACGCGAAAAAGGCGGCAAAAGACGAAATCCCGGGGTATAAAATCGGCGGGAGATGGAAATTTGATGCGGTCGAACTTGAAAAATTTGTGAAAAAGGATAAAGATCGCTCCGGACAAGTGGCGGGGCATGAGGGAGAATATATGTCACGTCAAATCATCTCCCTCAAGAAAAGAGGGGAAATCTGGCACTACTCGTTCACATCGCCGAATGGTGAGCGGATACGCCGAAGCGCTAGGACTTTAGACAAAAATCAAGCGTTGCAACTAGCATCAAAAAGAGTACAACGAGTGCTGGCGAGTTTTTAAACTTGGCGAGCGTCCTGAATATTCTTGGCAAGAGGCTGTTGTGCAATGGCTTGATGAAAAACCAAAGCGCAAGCAAGATCGAAATATGATTTACGGTTTAGTGTGGCTTGATAAATATCTTGGCGACAAAAAACTGTTAGAAATCGATCGCAACTTAATTAAATTTATACAGTCCGAAAAAGCAAGAGAGGGTGTTAAAGCAAGAACAATTAATGCCGTCTTGCAGCAAATAAGGGTTGTGTTAAGAGCGGCAGTCGAATGGGAGTGGATTGATAAATGCCCGGCAATAAAATTTTTGCCAGAACCGAAAAGACGTATCCGATGGTTAAGTGAATACGAAGAAATTAGGCTTATGCAGGAATTGCCGGAGCACTTAAAACCAATCGTACAATTTGCTATTTTAACCGGGCTGAGAATGTCAAATATCACTCAGTTAAAATGGTCACAAATCGACTTACCAAAAAAGATGGCATGGATAAACTCCGAGCAGTCGAAAACGGGTAACGGCATAGGTATTCCGTTAAACGACAAAGCCATCGAAGTTATTGTAGCACAATTCGGCAAGCACAAAGAAAATGTGTTTACGTATAATGGCAATGCGGTAAAAATTGCCAACACAAGAGCGTTCAGAGAAGCGCTTAAGCGAGCCGGAATAAAAGACTTCCGATTCCATGATCTGCGTCATACGTGGGCAACGCGGCACATTATGTCCGGAACGCCGTTATACGTATTGCAGGAGCTTGGAGGGTGGACAAAAACAGATACAGTGCGGAAATATGCTCACTTGTCTATTGAGCATTTAAAAAGCCACGCGGACAATGTCCAGCTTTTTGACACAAATTTGGCACAACACCAAAAAGCAAAAACCTTACCAACTAATAACTAATTGATAAGGTTATAAAATTTGGTGGAGATAATCGG
>BNJV01001707.1_pt1 | contig 41411 bp, 71 predicted proteins | sample 8540591 | NCBI WGS metagenome assembly BNJV01 (sample SAMD00202457, study PRJDB9452) | human saliva metagenome | host: Homo sapiens
CCCACCGACCTTAGGGGGATGGCCACCGCCGCGATCGACCTTCTCGATCGCCTCGACCTCCAGCCCATCCACACAGAGGCCCGCCTCTACAGTCGAATGTACTGGTATGCGGGCACGGCCGATCTCATCGCCACTATCGACGGTGAGACGTGGCTACTGGACTGGAAATCCTCGCGCAGCCTGCACGACACCTACGTGGCGCAGGTAGATGCCTACGCCCGCGCTGACACCATCGTCGACGAGGCTGGGGACGAAAGGCCCCTGCCGCAAATTGACCGGCTAGGGCATAATCCACCTCACCGACGACAGCGCCACCCTCCACGACGCCGGCACACCCGGCGGGCCGGGGTGGGTGGCATTCTTAGGCGCAAACACCATCTACCAGAACGTCAACGACCTGAGAGGAATACTCAAATGACCGTCAAACACCTCATGCCCGGTGACACGATCGCCTACAAAACCAGCCATGGATGGCGGGTCCGCACCGTCCGCGACGACGAAAACATCGCACAAGGCAGGGACGTCATCCTCCTCGAAGCAGGCGACACCCCCACCAGTGCGGCCGTGATAATCGAGCACGGCGAACTCCCCTACGACCCAGAGCTGCGCCGCCCCGGCATCACGATAGAAGACTGCCTCGCCGTCCAGATCGGAAACGACGACGGGACCCGCGGATACATGGTCGCCTCACCGGAGCCCCTCGCGCTCACCCCCCGGCAGGTCGCCGACATGGTATGGCGAGAGGTATCGATCGTGGACACGAGCGCGATCCGCACCCCTGAACGACTACGACGCCGATTTCATACTCAACAACACATGGGGAGAATAATGACAGACATCACGCCCTACGAAGAGCCCGCCACCATCACACCGGCCGCCGGGGCAAGCAGCGACCTCCAAGCATGGGCACAAGCCATGGGAGACGCCATGACCCTCGCAAAAGGACTCGCCGGCACAGACTTCGTCCCCAACCACTTCCGGGGCAAGCCAGCCGACACGGCAGTAGCAATCATGAAAGGAGCCGCCCTAGGGCCCTCGACCCAGTAGCCGCCCTCGAAGCGATCTACGTCATCAGCGGCAAGCCCGCCCTCTACGCCCGCAGCATGGTCGCCCTCACCCTCAGTGCAGGACACCAGATCTGGACAGAAGACGCCTCCAACAGCACCGTCACCGTCTGCGGGCGACGCCGCGGAAGCGACCACGTAGAACGCTCCACCTGGGACATGGCCAGGGCCAAGACCGCTGGCCTCGACAAGAACCAGCAGTACGCCCGCCACCCAGAAGCTATGCTCTACGCCCGCGCCGCCGGAGACGTCTGCCGCCGCATCGCACCCGACGTCCTCGCAGGCCTCTCCTACAGCGTCGAAGAGCTCCAAGAGGACGACACCCCCACCATCATCCAGCGCAAAACCCAAGACCATCCAGGGAGACAACAAATGAGTGACCTAGAAGCCAACGTCGTCAGCCTCAAAGCAGGCGAGATCCTCTCCGTCCGTATCACTGAGGACAACCTTAGAGAGCTCGCAAGCCGCTTCGGCCACACTCTCTTCACAAGAACCGGAGGAAAAACAGCCATCTTATGGTGCGGAATATACGGATACCCAGGTGAGACCATCGTCTTCTCAGAGGCCGGAGGCATCATAGGAATCTATGATGACGAAGACCTCCAGAATCTCTTCAGGCCCACCGGAGGGAAGAGGCGCCTCCGCCGCCCATGGCCAACCGACGACCTCATCATCATCAATGAGGGCTACGACGTAGGAAGGTGCTGCCACATTGACCCCGGCACCATCGCCATCCGAGACAACGAAGGCGACTACTTCACACGAAAATACGGATCCCTCTGCAGGGGACATAGACAAAATCTACGACTGGTCACCCATCGATCCGACCAAGGGACATCGTGAAAGTCACGCCAAGGCGTCTACCATTCACGGCAACCCAGATAACCGAAGACAACATAGTCGAACTCGCCCAAATACACGCGCGAGAACTCTACGTCACAGAATCCGCCACCTGTATCGACTGGGACGAAGACACCATCCTCGGCGTCGGCGACTACATCGTCACTGACGCCGACGGCAAGCTGGTAGAGCGTACACGACGGCACTGAGCTACTCCAGAACTACACCATCCAGGAGACACCATGACCGTAGACGACCTCATAGAAGCCCTCCAGTGGGCCAAAACCCAGTCCGGCGTCACCGGAGACACCACCGTCACCTTCGGCCCTGACGAATACGACGTCGAAACCGTCACCATCACCGCCTGGACGGAAGACATCAGTCTAGTCAACATCAGCGCACAATAAGGAGCCACCTCATGCCCGGACTACCAGTCAAACCCAAGCCACGCACCTACCTCGCATGGCGCATCACCCCAGACAACATGCAAGAAGCCGCCAACTTCATCGGCGGCAACATCATCAGCCAGAACGGAGACACAGCCCTCGAAGCTTGGCCCGAGACCCACTCCCCATCTTCGAAGGCGAATGGGTCGTAGCCAGCGAGGACGGAGTAGACGTCACCGCCTACAGCAACGACGAATTCCAGCGCACCTACACCACCGCATAAGGAGCAACCGTGACCAACATCACCCTCCGCATTGACGGCACCGCAGGACGCGACGCCGAAATCAAATACACCCAGGCAGGCAAGCCCGTCGCCTCCGTCACCGTCGCCCACACGCCCCGCCGCCTCAACGAGCAGACACAACAGTGGGAAGACGCAGGCGAAACCACCTGGGTCCGCCTCAACTTCTGGGACAAGCAGGCGAAGCCGCCCTCCACATCAAGAAAGGCATGCGCATCGTCGCAGAGGGCACGCCGCGGGTAAGCGCCTACACGGGGCAGGGAGGAGAAGCCCGCGCCAGCCTCGACCTGCGCGTCTACTCCTGGGGATCACACCCAAACCCCAGAACAACCAGCAGCCCCAGGCCCCCAGCAGGCAACACAGGCCCCACAGGCCACCACCGACCCCTGGGGCAACCCCACCACCGGGCCCGCCCCCTTCTAAAGAAAGAGGACCCATGGACACACGACCCAGAAACCACCGTAGGCGAGCTCCCAGACCGGACACTCGCCCTCATCCTCCACCACGGCTACCCAGTAGACCTCTGCACAGGCAGCGACGCACGCACCTACCACCCAGCCGACATGGCGGCACGCATCGTAGCCACCCTCCCCCATGGCCCACAGACGAAGCCATCTGGATCGAGGAAGCCTACTCCAGCGGCCGCGCCCACCACGACGCGTACGCCTTCCGTGACGACCGCGACCGCTACTACATACCATCCCACGACGGCCAGCCCTCCGCCTACCTCAGCGAGGACTTCACAGGAGACCTCATCCTCTCCTGGAAACCCGTCACCATCACCCACTAACCACCACCGGCCCCCCACACCCAAGCGCGGGTGTGGGGGCCTGCAAGGACCAAAACACATGAAACCCGGAACCTCAACCAGCCTCTTCCTCGCCGGCCTCGCCCTCCTCGGAGCCGGCATCTGGCAACTCGCCCACATCCCCGGCATCCTCATCCTCGCAGGACTCGCCGCCCTCATCATCTCCATCGCAGGCAGCAAACCACAGTGAACAGCTACTACCTCGCCAACATAGACGGCGCAAGACTCAAACTAGAACTAGCCGAACGACAAGCAGCACGCGCACGCCAAGAACTCCGCCGCGCCACCATCCGCGCCCTCAACGACGGACACCCAGTCAACGAAATCGCCCGACACGCCCAAGTAACACGCCAAACAATCTGGGAATGGAACAAACCACAATGACCCTCATCCTCATAACCGACGCACCCGCCCAGCCACTCCTAAACGGCCAACCAGCCTGGCTACACCAAGACGGCACCATCACCGGAATCACCGCAGCCGACGACATAATCACCACCCACTGCACAGAAACCGAATACACCGTCCTCCTCACCAGCGAGGCCATCGAAGCCGCCCACAACTACCTCCGCCTCATAGAAGGCACAGAAAGCGACGACGAACTACCAGACACCACACTCACCCTCCTCGACCAACTCGCAGACCTCATCCTCGACCAGCTCCTGGGCGGCGAACCCGCCACCCGCCGAGACGAGAAAACCCGCGAAACCACCCAAGTCCAAGCAATCCGCGACTACCGCCAACACCTCCCAAACCAATGAAACTAGCCCGCACACTAGACGGCCCCCGCTGGGTGCTCCAATGCACACAGCCAGGATGCCACCACAGCATCACAAGCGGCCCCAAAGAAACCCGCCACCAACTCACCACACGCGCCCTCAACCACGGATGGGCAGTCACCGCATCACACTCTGCCCACTCCACAACAAAGGCGGCAAGAAATGACCAGAACCAGGCGCACAGCCAAACAAGCCGGAGCACGCTTCGAACGCCTCATAGCCGACTACCTCCGCGACACACTAGACGACGACAACATAGACCGCCGCCCCAAAACCGGGGCAAAAGACCGCGGCGACATCGCAGGCGTCCACGACCACAAAGGCCGCCGCATCGTCATCGAATGCAAAGACTACGGCGGACAAATCCAGCCCGCACAATGGCTCACAGAAGCCCACAGAGAAGCCCGCCACGACAACGCCCACGTCGCCATCGTCGCCGCCAAACGCCGCGGCACACAAGACCCAGGATCACAATACGTCCTCATGACCCTCGAAGACCTCACCAACCTAATCAACTAGGAAGGGACACGCGCACCATGACACTCAACGGCCAAATCAACCTACTCCCCCTCATGGGGGCACACCATCAAAAGCCGACTCCGCTGTCGCCAAAAAAACATCTTCGGAGACAGCAACATGGGCAACAACGCTATCGAAGCCGCCCGCCGGGCTCTCAGCGAAGAACACGGCTTCGAAGTCAAAAATCCCCACCAGGCTCTTCCAGGTAGGCCTGACCAACGACGGAATCCGCGTCACCGTCGGATCCCCAAGCTACAGGGAGCCAGCACGTGAAGCACTCATTGTCAACGACCACCAGAAGCCCATCGGCACATGGCTCATCGAAGGCCGCGCCCAACCCATAGGCGCCTGCTTCACCACCCGCTGGATCGGCGTAGACCTCCTCACCGGCCTCGAAGCCTTCACCATCGCGCCCATCTGCTGAAAAAGCTTCCCCTCGACCAAACCATCAAAGTCGAGGGGAAGCTTCAACACCATCACACGCACACCCCAGAGGGCGTATGACGCATCATATCACAGGCCACGATCCTTCGGCAGACGAGACAACTGACACTCCGACGTCCTCGACTCCATATCACGCAGACGAGAAAACAACTCCCCATGCGTCAACTGAGACGACACAATCAGCCCATCCAGCTTCTCACCGAACTTCACATCAGCATCCCTGCGACTCCGCGACTCAGCAGCCAACGCATCCAAAACCAGGTCAACCCTGTCCTGAATCGCCGTCACATCATCACGCAAATTCGTCCCATGGTGATTCGTCGTCTGCTCAGACGCCGTCTCCGCCGCCTCACGGATAGCCGCAAGCTCAGCATCCTGATACTCTCGCTCCCGCCGCGACCGCGACCGCCCAATCGCAACACCAGACGCGAGACCCGTCAACGCCACCACCAAAGCAGCAACCGCGTTAACCATCTCAGCGTCCCACCACCACGGATGCACAGCGGCCGTCAGCCCTCGACGTCCTTAGCGGGAGCCTTGTACTCGCCGCCAGTGTGCAGGAACGCCACCACGCCAGTCAGAAGACCAATCACGGCAGTCACCACGTCAGCCGCGTTCGCCAGCTGGTCCGGGGTAACAATCCCGTACACGACACCGGCAGTCATCAGGGCAGACGCAATCCCATACAGGGCCTTACGCCGCTCCGGAGTCAGGAAACCACCCAGCGTAGTGCGGTCCACAGTCGTAGCAAGATGCTTCTCAGCCATCACTTCACCTAACCTAGTCGTACGATTGACATGCTGCCCACCAGAACGGGCCGGCAGCGTCACTTTCCCTCCGCAGCGCGGAGAGCCTTCACCTCAGCGATAAGCGTATCGAGACGCTTGTTCGTCTCATCCTGCTTCGACGACACCCAGTTCATCCAGTCAACAAACGCGCCAGCCGGGCGCACACCAACCTTGCCAGGCTGGAACACGGCCTCAATCCTCTCAACCGTGTTATGCGTCTCCTTCAGGTGGTTGTACAGTTCACCATCGAACTTAACCCCAGCCTTGCCAGGGGTCACAGCGTCGGAGATATTACGGAGCAGGTCGATAGCCTCAGAGCTCATGAGCCAATCCTCACCATCCTGGCCGCCAGAGGGGCGACCATAGTCGTACCAAGATTTACAACGATCAGAGAACGGGACACCATAGGCGCCATAAGCGCCCTCAGGCGACCCGGAATTGTAGCGAGACCCCACGCGCCGAAGATCCTCATACGAGTCACCCTCAGCATCGATCAGGCCCTTCAGGATGCGGCAGCCGACAACAGCCGACTCGTACGGCTCCCACCAACGCCGCTCAGGATCCTGCAGAAAATACCCCGGATAAGTGATCTGCAGAGGGCCAACACCATTACTAGTCCACCCATCAGCAATCATCCGCAGGAAGTCACGGAACTTCGTCTCCGTAACCTCACCGCCACCACTGTAGGCGCCCCCCAGCGTCATGGCCGAAGATGTTCGCCCCACGCTCACCGGTCTCCATCCACAGGCAAGCCAGAGCAGCCCACCACGGGCACCCAGTATCATCCGCGGCACGCAGAACCTCACGCTGAATGAACGACAGCTCATAGGCAGGCCCCGAAGACGACGAGCCGCCCGAACCAGACGCACCCACATACCGCAGACACGTCGTCCAGCCAGCAGAAGCTGTCAACGGATGATCCAGGTACCTTATACTGCGGGACTCGCCACCAGTATCATCAGCAGCAGAACCATCACCACCGTCACTACCATAGATACTGCCAGCCGCATCAATCCACAACTCCGACACAAGCGGATTATCAGGCTCATACGTCGTCACCATAACAACATGCCCATCCGCCATGATCACGTCACCAACACGGAAACCCCCATCCGGGACGGTCCCCGTCCACGAATCCCCAATATCCTGGAAACCACGCGCCTGCGCCTCCGCAGGCAGGCTCCCCGTCCACGTAGACCGCGGAAACAGGCCCACATCCACGCCCTCATGGTGAAACGCAATATTGTAGGCCCCAGACACGGCAGAGCTACAATCCGCCTCACCCGGCCCATGGAGCCACCCATCCCAGTCAGACGCATCATAGGCAGACCACCGGTTAGGCTGACTATAGCCAACCCCCCCATAGTCGCCCGTCTCGCACCAGTACCGCATCTGCGCGGCCGCATACTCGGTGACACTCACGCGGAGTCACCCTCACTGCTGGCGCCCTCCTGGAGCGCAGCAAGCTTCTGGGCGCATATCTCCAGGTTCGCGTAGGCGGTCACAAGCTCACGCTCAACCTCACCCATGCGCTTCTCGAACGCCGCAAGCATCCGCTGCAACGCGTCGAGCTGCTTATCCTTTTCATCCTCACTCATGCCATCATCCTATCAGCTAGTAGGAACCGGAGGCTGATACAACCACCGAAGATCCAACGGATTCGCCGGATCAGCCTCATCGTCGTCCTGTGCACTGTTCCACACGTACGGGCCCTCAACAGGCGGATTCTCATACGTATCACCCATAGTCGCCCCCGACCGCCGCACCGCCTTCACAAGCCAGCACACGCGGCTCCCAGGCTCACCATGTACAGTAAACCGCCCCAGACGCACCTCAGACGCATACGGGGCGCCCGGCCCCTGGCACAACACAACCACAGGCAAGTCCGGGCGGTGCAGAGCATTGAAATACTCGGGAAGCTCAGCCACAGCTGTACCGTCAGGACCCACCTCAACACTGTCCCAGTACTCCACGCCAGGCCAAGGAGACTCCGTACACCAATGCTGCAGCGCCCTGTTCATAGGGTCCAGGGGTGCGGAATCACGAACTTCTTATCGTCCGCATTGAGGGTACCGTGAACCCACATGCTCCCACTAGTCCGCACTTGAAACCCATAAGGATCTTTAGAAGCCACCCGAAGGCTATAGTCGTTCGCCCGCAAACGAGCCACCTGCCCACGATCCGACGTCGTATACATGGACACATCGCATTTCCAGTCCCAGCTCAGAGCGACAATCTCATCATTCCCCACGACACCAAACTGTCCAGCACGATACTTCGCACCACGAAAAGAAATATAATCGTCAGTGCACTCCAAGACCAGATTATTCTTGTAATAACCCTTCAGGCCCTTATCGTCAATCCGCAGAGACGCCCCACCAGGAGCCCAAATCGATATGAAACTACTGGCAAACTCCATGTTTGCCGCCTTCGTCGTCCACGACGGAGCCCAAAAGCTGAATCGACGGCGTCCCATCAGCCCGCTCCCGAATCGTAATAGTCCCAGGCACCCTATAGTCAGTCCCCGTTTTACGATTAAAAAAAGCAGCCCAACACCCATCTTGGTGCCATCCGGATCAACATCCTTGCCGCCATTTACTGTGACGTCCTGGAAAAAGCAGTTCGACCAACTGTCGCTAATGCCCACAGAACCATCAATACGGACGTGCCCCTTGCGAGACACGGAGAACGTGTTATTATTGTCCTCATCCCACACATCCATACCCTGAGTATTGATCAGGATACGCGGCGTAGACCCCTGAGGCCCCGTCTGGAATGTAGCCCCGGTAATCACCATCCCATCAATAGCGCCAGCCCGCACCTCGTCGGCGACCACCGTATGGGCCTCAATCATGTTCGCCTTGATCTTAGCGAACTCGCCTTCCTCCGCGGTGATGACGCGAGTCCAAATCTTCTGGATGATCGCCTCATTGATGAACGCGGTACTCTTCACCGTCAGCTGGTCAGTACTGATATTCAGGAACCGCTGAATGCCCTTAGCCGCATCCACAGCCGCCTTAACATCCTGAACCGCGGCAGAAGTGTCCTCCTCCCACTCCCAGCCAAAGCGGCCGTGAACAAGAGTCGCATCCGGGGCACTGTAGTTAAGATTCGGCTTCGTGTCAGGCCCCGGATACTCCTGGGGCCCAGGCCACGGAAGATACTCAGTCCTTTTAACAGCCATCACGCAGCCCTAATAATGTAGTTCACCACCACATACGGGGGCAGGTTATTATGCGGATTACCCCCACCCGTGGGTCCAGCAATCAGCTCATCCAACTGTCCAGTATCACTACCAGACGGCACCTTCCAGCCACTACCGGAACCAACATTCGAGTCCCACACGGCAACACCGGTTTTCCACGTTGCACCCTTTGAAATAACCTTGTGCACGTGCGATGGCATCTCGCTCTCAGTCAGCGTATGCGTGCGCTCACCGCCACGAGCGCCCACAGCCCCAAGCTGCGCGTCCCCGTTCTTCACGCCGATAGGCATCCGCTCAGACATGTCCGGAATACTGAACGTCACCGACGACGGCGCACCATACGTCGTACCAATAGCCTCAAACAGCTTCGGATACACCGAACGAGCAAGCGACCGGCCATCACACTTCAGCCAGCCAGTAGGAATATTGTTCCCCGCGAACGGCAGCATCACACCAGCCGGCATCGCAGACAGGGCCGCCTCCGCCGTGTTAGTCGCCTGAACGATCCCGTTCTCGATCTGGTTCAGGTGCTTCGCCAGGATCGGCGTATCCCCATCCGGGTAATCTTTCCAGTCATCATGAGTCTTCTTATAAGGCATTACGGCGTATTCTCCCAACGTCCAGCATCGCGGTTATAAGTCAGTCTACCCCGCTTCTACAGCGGAAAATTCTGCCATCCGGAGACACCCACAGTGTCCTACCCGGCACCCCCTCCCCAGGCGGCCCAACCCAATACGAAGGATCAGCAACATCATCCGACCGCCCCATCTGAGCAAACATCTTCAGAAGCTCATCCTTCGTCGCCTTAGACAGCGCATCACCCTTCTTCAAGGCCTCACTGACCTGATCCCGGATGACCTCCGGGTCAACCCCCGGCCTGAGACAGCGTAATCGGAGCCGACCGACCCCAAGCCGACTCGTTACCAGCCTTATCCACAGCCTTCAACGCCACAGACAGCGGCGTATTCAACGGCAGATCAGGGATAATGCACTGGCTGCCCTTACTTGCCGACAGACTCCCCTTCTGCACGAACACGGCAGGCGTAGGGGCCAGCCCATAGATACCCACGTTCAGGTAGGACACGTCAGCCGGCATGCTAGCCCCCTGCCTTCGTCCGCCCATCCCACGTCACCGTCAACACGCCCTGCCTCTGCGCCAGAGTAGGAGTAGACGGGTCCGGCGGCGGCTCCGTATCCCTCGGCATCGTCACATAGAAATAATCCGACCAATCCGAGTAAACCCCATCCGAGGACTCCGCATACACATGGAACCTGTACTGCACACCCGGGTCCAGGTTCGGGTAATCCATCGCATTACTGGCGGAGCTGATGTGCCACAGGCCCTGCCAGTACGAGCCGCCCTTAGGTAGGTGCACCTCATACTCCGCCTGAGCCACATAGCGGGCGATCGTTATCTCCACGCCACGATCATCAGTCGTCACCGGCGCCCACGTCAGGCGAGCAGCAGACCAGTAGCCCTTACCATTCTCATACGGCAGCACAACACCAGCACCAACACCGCCCTCAGGCTTCTTCGGCTTCCGCCTGTCCGCAGGCTTATTCGGGCGCACACCCGACCCAGACGTCGCCGACAAGCCAGCAATACCCTTAGTCTTCTTCGCCAGACGCGTCAAATAATCATCCAACAGAGACCCAAACGTCACATGCCCAGACACGCCGTTAGCGTTCATGGTCACGGACACCTGTTGGACGCGCATCCACTCACGCCCATCAGCCCTCTCAACCCACATCCAGTCGCCCTGCTCGTAATGCTTCCACGGAAGCAGCAAGGCGGTCGTCTGCACCCACTCCCGCTTCACGGACTGCTCAGGGTGCGCCCCAGACTTCAGAGTCCGCTGAGCCACGATCTTCGCGGTCTCTTCCTTCTCACACCACCAGCCGAGACCGTCTTCTCCATGCGGCGCAGGTCAGCGGGCGCCTCCGTGTTGTGGAAATGCCAGACCTTCGCCCCCTCACCGGTCACGAGGACGTCAGTGCACATGTCCCTGCCACGTCTTCGTCTCACCGGCCGCCATAGCCCCAGGCAGGCGCCATATCAGGTTGTTCCGCGACCTCGACAGCACCGTGTTCGGGTTATAGATCGAGAGCTCCCGGCCCTCCCAACGGTAATCCAGGATGCCGAGGTCCCACATGGACTTAACGACCTGCCACAGGTCAATCGACGGGTCGTAGGCGATCGTCATAATGCTCGCCCATTTAGCGCCCGCCGCATCCACGGCGTCAGTGCCACGCAGATCCATGACCTGGCCCCAGCCGCGCGCCTTCGCAGCATTCCACACAGACGACACAATCGCACCCGGCGTGACAGACAGGAAATTCCATTTCCCGTCCTTGTCGCTCCCGCCCTTAGGGGCCTGCCACACGAGAGCATGCTGACAGTACTCACTGATGTGCACGCACTCGATCCGGCGGACATCAGAGCCGTCGTCTACAAGGTCGCGCTCGATCTTCACCGTGATGAACCGTGCGTCGCTGGCCTCATACCAGGTCTCCCCGTTATCGGGGGTCCACTCCACCGCGAGCTCAACCTCGCCGTCCAGCCACTCAGCGTGCACGCCGGTAGACGGGTACGACGCCGTCAACGTGGGCATCTCACCCACCGGCACCGTCACCGTCATCTCCATGACATCCTTCAGGACACCAAGACGAGGCCCCATCGGCCGGTAGGCGGCAAGCTGCATGCCCCAGTCGCTGTAGTCCGTCATCAGTAGTGCCTCCGGAACTTCACCCTCGCGTTCGCGTTCACGCCCTCAGTCCTCACCCGGAAATTACCCAAAGCGTCCGGAGTGAACGACCAACCACCAGGCGGCACACTCAAATCCGCGCCAACATCCGGCCCCGCGGCAGCCCACCACGTAGACCCCAGGCGCACCGTGTAGTCGTAGCAGTTGATCACCATATGGTACGTATCCGGCGGGATCACACCATTCCACGACAAGGAGAGCCCAGACGCCACGTCCGTGATCTTCATGATCCGAGACGGCGTCTCAATATCAATCACAGCATCATTGATAGGCAGAGCCGAACCCACCATGAGCCCAAGATTCTTCAGATCAGCCTCAGACTCATACTCATCACGCCAAAAACCCTCCACACCCCTCGAACACCAGAGTAGTCTCGATCATGTTCTCGAAGTAATGGAAAGCCGGCTCCACACTCGACGACAAAGCGCACCAGGGCCTCTTTAGCGGTCCCACCCGGTGGACGGTGCTGCATCTTCACGAGGCGCCCCAGCTGGCGCACAGACCTGATCAGCGCCCACCAATTCCGGTCCAGGCCACCACGGCCCTGCCCAGAATCCTGGACAACCATCTTCACCGTCACCTGGAACGGCTCCACAGCCACCGGCGCCAGAGGCATCACACCCGACCGTAGAGGCACCACGGTACTAATATTCCGGGGCGAACCCAGGGTAGGCAGAAGCGTCTCAGACGTCACGAACCAGCGGCCCGCAGGATCATCCAACGGCACACCATTCAGGTAGTACTCAGAAGCCATCGCCCCTCCTATAGGCCCTCACCACAGCCACCACAGCCAGAATGACGCCAACCACAATCAGTGCTCCCACAAGGATGGCAATCAGGCGAACACCGGCTGCGCATAGGTGCGCCGGAACCGGATCTTCGGGTTCGCCGTATCCTTGTAGCCCTTAGAGTTCAGGTTGAACTTGCCCTCAGCGTTCGGGATAAGGTGGAACCCGCGCGGGTCAACGAACAGGCTGGAATCCATGCCAACGCCGGTCTCAGCGAACCAGTCAGTGCCGCGCTTCATCCGCATATGCGTAGGGTCAAGCAGCAGATGATCCCCGGTAGTGCCGTTGGGGACGATGCCTCGCACCCAAGACCCAGTCACCGCACAAGAGAGCTCAACCCAGTCCTGCGGGAACGGCACACTGAAGGACACGTCCTTAGCGGGGAAGTGAGACCCCGTGAACCCGGGAAGCCAACGGAACTCGGTCTCGTTCAGGACAGTATCCTCCCACACGCCGATCGCCTCCCAGGTCACACCAACCTGGACAACACCATCACCATTCTTGATCGGGTCAGACATGGACAGGGATCTTGAACAAGCAGCGCGTGGCGGGCTTGCTAGACTCTTTCGCGGGTCGGACCTCCAGCCAGGTCGCGTACGGCAGCGACTCCAGCCACCGCCGGAAAGCCCAAATATCCCTGATCGTGTACGCCTGCCACAAGGTAGCCGCCTGGCCACCCACCATGTTCATGCCCTGAGACCAGAACGTCCCCGGCGTGGCGGCGGCAGAAACCAGCGTCCCGGTAGGCGGCGTATAGATCTCTTCCCGCACCCACCAGCGCGCATCTGGGTCGTCCGCTTTGACGCCGTTCACCCAGTAGTTCGATGGCATTATCGTTCACACCCTTTCACAGACTCGCGGCAAGGCGGATGCCGGAAGCCACCTTATCGCGCACAGAAGAATCTGGCTCCTGCACAGGATTATACTGGTTGATCGTCACAGACGGGCCGGCATTACGGGCAAAGTCACCGCCGGCGGGGGCCTCGTTATCCACCGCCATCGAAGGCAGGCGCCCAGTCAAGCCACGCAGAGACCGCTTCACAGACGGCGTCTCCTGCTCAATACCAGACACAAACCCCCGGATGATCATGCGACCAGTCGGCTTCAACAGCTTACGGTCAACCGGGGCCGGACCCTTCCACCTGGGAATCATCCTCGTGATACCGCCCAGGATGCTCCGCAGCCGCCCAATCGCCCGCTGCACACCACTGATCAAACCACTAATGATGCTCTGACCAGCACTGATAAGCCAATTGCCAGCACCAGCAAAGAGACTACGAATACTGTTCGGAATATCCCGGAAGAACCCCTACGACCGAGGGCCGCCGCCGACCGGGTGGTATTGACGGCGCCGTTCCACATGTTGTAGAACCAGGTGGTCACAAACTGGGCTATCAAGCTCACGATAGTGCTGATAGACGTGTACATCACCGTGAAGAAGCCCAGGATCATGTGCACCGCCCCTGAGACAACCCCAGAGATAATCGTCCAGACACCAGAGAAGGCCTGCTTCACGCCCTCCCACATCTGGGACCAGTCGCCCTTCATGAACCCAATGAAGATGTTCAAGAGACCCATGATAATGTCCAGGGCCCCACTCACTGTGCTGGAGAGGATCTGCCAGACACCAATGAAGATTTCCTTGACGCCGAACCACATGAGTTCCCAAAGAGGCTGGAACCACTGTATGAACGCGTCCAGCGACTGCATGAGCGGCATCCCGTAGGTGGTCCATGCCTCGCTGAAGAGCTGCCAGACCTGTTGGATCTTCGGCCACCACTCGTTGACGAAGTACTCTTGGACGACCTGGAACGCTGCGGTGACCTCGGTCCAGGCCGCCGTGACGGTCGTCCGGAACGTCTCACTGTTCTGCCACAGCAGCACGAAGATCGCGATCAGAGCAGCGATCGCCGCCACGACAAGGCCGATGGGGGACAGTAGGAACGAGATCGCCGTACCGATCCCCTGAATCGCGGTCACCAAGCCAGTAATCGTGGAAACGATCGGCCCGAGCACCTGCATGCCAACGAACGCTGCCACCAGCAGGTTCACGAGCTGGGGAGACTCCGCGAGCTTGTTGATCATCGGAATCAAGAACTGGTCAACGAACTTCGCAACATACGGGGCGACCTTCTCGATCGCGCCCGCAAGGCTCGTCCCCATCGCCGTCACCAATGGGCCCAGAGCATCCAGCAGGCGCACCAGGATCGGCCCCAAGTGCTCGAACGCGGCCCCCAGGACCTTACCGACGGTCTCAGCGACACGGCCACCCAGGGTGAGGATCGCGGCCAGCACATGGCTAACCTGCGGGGCACGGTCTGTGAGCGACTGTAAGCCATTCTGGAGGCCTTGGAAGAACAGCTTGGCACCATGGCTTTAGGGCGGCGTTCCCGAGGACCGCAGTGAGCCCCTGGAACGCGATACCAGCAGCCGTAGCAGCCTCCGGCAACGCCACCTTCAAGTTCGTGGCGATACCCAGAATCTGGGGGCCCGTATCCTTCGCCTTCGCCATGAAATTATCCATGGAATCAGCCGCGGCACCGAAGATCGACTTCAGAATATTCTGCCCGGTCACGCCCTTCAGGGCCTTATCGATCGCGTCGATATTCTTCTCAACCCGAGCGAGCGTGTACCCGCCAGCCTCCGCAGCCTTGAAAATCGACCCGATGATGGAGGCGAGGTCCTTCATGATGCCCCACGACCGCTTCGCCGCGTACGCACCACGCAGAATCGCCTTATCAATACTCCCGTCCCCGGCGGCCTTCTCAGCCCAGGCAGCAAACTTCTCACCGAGATGCGTGAACCAGTCGCCCAACTGGGGTAGGTAGCGGGACCCGACCTCACCAATCGTGAGGATCCCCTGCGTGAACCCAGCGAAGCCGCCGGTCGCCCGCCCTAGCGCCCTCTGTCGTATTCTGCAAGGAACGCTCAAGCTTCGGAAGATGCTGACGGGTTACCTCCGCCATGCCGGCGATCCAGCCGCCCCTGCACCTCAGCGAGATCACCCAGCTCACGGTGCAGCATAGGGAGAGCCTCAGACGCCAGCGCACGCACACTACCGGCAGCACGGTCCCAGAAACGGTTACCGATCGTCTCCTGCAAGTGCCCGAAGTCCCTCTACCACATCCTGGATATGATCCTTGGCCGTAGACAAGGCAGTAAACAGGACACCAGCCGACGTAGCCATCCCAAGGAAGATGCCCGGCAGAGCCAGGCCAGCGGGCGCGATAGAAGCGAGGCCTTTAGCGAGAGCGAGTACGTTGCCGGCAGCACCGACCATGGCGGCACCCATAGCGGCAGCCGCGGCGGCCGTGGTACCCATCGTGAGGGCGGTCTTATCGAGGTTCTTGATGACGTCCTTCAAAGACCGGCCCCAGTCCGTCAGGGCCCTACCACCAGACAGGCGACCAATATACTCCTCGACCTTCGCGAAGGCCGCATGATCAACGACTGCCTGGATATTCACCTTACGAGGTCGAGTCAGCCACGCAAGCTTCGCAGACGCCTTCCCCGTATCCGCATCCGCATTGACGGTGACCTTCTTGTCATCCGCAAGCTTCCTGATCTTCCGCTTCGTCTGCTCATAGGAGCTCTTATCAACATCGGTCTTAACACCGATACGCTCCTCAAAACGTTTTTGCAGCGCCTTGTGAATCTTGTCCAGTGAAGCCTTATCGACAACCGGGTCAATCGCCTGAGTGACAGCGGTCATGTCCTTGAGCTGGCGGCGGATGCGAGTCAGCCCCGGCTCATCCAGGCGCGGCACGATCTTCGTACTCGTATCCTGGCGCCGAATCTGCTCTTTCACCCGCCGCATAGACAGCTGGTCCAGGACAGGAGACACCTTAGTAGACTCACCGGCACGCATGATCGAACGCCGAACCACCTGAATGGCACCCTCGTCTCACCTTGGGAGACCTTCACTGGCCGACAGACTTCTGCGCCCGCTTCTGCGCCTCGTGCAGCGACTTGTCGTCGGCCTTCACCTTCACGGTGGCGGTCGCATTCAGCCGCTTCAGCTGCTCCCGGACTCTCCTCGTAGACTCCGGGTCAAGCCTCACCCTGCAGCTTCGCCGTCGCCTTCAGGTGACCGAGACGCTGTTGAATCTGCTTGACGTCTTCCTTGTCAAGCTCCAGGCCGACAGGGATCTCAAGATCGAGCTCGTGGCGTATCTTGCGGAGCTTCTGCCTCAGTTCCTTCGCGAACCCGGTAAGGTCCGGGGCGACCTTGACGCCAAGCTTACCGACTATACCCTTAGGCATACGCCACACCGCCCATTCTTAACATCACCCTATAGACCCAAGCATAGCAGCCATGCCCATCTCATCAGACGACGAAACCGCCTCCCTACTCCCGGGAGGCTCGGGGCGAGCCGCATACTCAGCATGACGCAGACGAGCCTGCTGCTGAGCAGTCGCCTTCATCGTCAACGTGCCAATATCCGCTAAATCAGCGCGCTGACGCTCAGCATGACTCCACCCCATCCATTCCTCGCCACCAAGCAAGGTGCGGGCGCGCCACATAGACCCGGGCTCATACGGCAGCCTGGCGACAAGAGCTTCTATCAGAGAAATCCGGAGCTGACAGCCCCTCACATCTACACCATAAAGGGCATAGAGGTCTCCGTCAGCATCCGGATTCTCGTCAAGAAATTTCTTCAGCTCTCGTCGCCGAGCAATTCCCCCACCCAGGCACCAACCAGCTCAATCACAGCAGTCAGCCCGTGGGAGCGGTAGAACTCGATGTACGCCTTCTCGTCCGTGAGGAAGCCGTCTTCCAGGAGCTCTACGACGTTGGTGAGCTCGCCAATGCTCAGGTTGTCAACGTCTTCCATGTTGATCGCATCGAAGAGGCGCATCGCCTGAGACGGCTTCAGGTCGCGGGGGTGAATCAGCACCTCGTGACCGGGCACGTCCTCGAGCGCCACGTCCTGAGGCTCCGCTGTCTTCTTCTCGTCTTTTTGCCATTGTTCTGTGCTCCATTTATCTGGTGCGCCCCTAGTATGGGTGTGATGCCTGGCGTGGGCGGCGGGAGCACACCACAAGAGGCACCGCCCACGCCAGGGAGACTAGAAGAGGTCAGGCGACAGTCAGCTTCGTAGCAGAGTCTGCCGTGCCCCTGCCGTTGATAACACTGATCACGTGCTGGCCAGCAGTCACGGTCGGGACCTTCACCGTCAGGACGGTCGCGGAACGCTTCGCGAACGAGGGCGGCCGTAGTACCAACGAGAACGCGACGCACACCATCGAAGTTCGTACCCGTCACGGTCACAGTGTCCCCAGCCTTCGCGGTGGCAGGCTCGAACTTGGTGATCGTCGGAGCCGCGGTAGCCTTACCGGTCACCTCGCGGGCGCGTAGGGTAGTGGACACTCGTCTTACCAGACGGAGGAGTCAGGAGAACACCCTTCATCTTGACCTCAGTGAAGTTCTCCTTGTCCAGGGTAGGCATGTCGCCGGACAGGTTCACCTTCCGCAGGAGAATGCCGGAGACAAGCTGGCCCTCCACGATCACGATCAGGATCGCACGGTCCGTAGAACCGGACAGGACCAGGTCGTAGCCGTCCGTCTCCGCCACGTAGGTAGAGGCCGGGAAAGCCGTCTGAATCGTGTCATCACTGAAGGACACCGAGTTGATAGTGACGTTCGTCGTCTTCGACGCACGCGTAGAGCGAGCATTCTTACGGTCCCACGTGTCCTTAGTAGACGCGTCACCACCGTCAGTCTCGAACTCGATCAGATTCTCACTGGAAGTGTCGCCAATCCACTTCCAGCCCTGAGCCTCCAGAGTCGTACCATCCCCGAACTCGTAAGCCCACAGGTCCGGGGCGGCAGTGTCAACGTCACCAACGTAGACGTGGCCCATGCCCGCAATCTGGATTTCCTTATCAGCATTCGCAGTATTTGCCATGCTCATCCTTCCTTTTTGAATCTTGGAGCGGGCCACGATAATGCCGCTCACCCTGAACTCAGCATAGTCCGCAGTATTGGACTGCAGGCCGCCGAGAGTAGGCCCAGAAAGCTCCAGGTTAGCTATCCATCCGCCCGCGACCGGTTTACCGTCCCGCCACAGCCGGTTCAGGCCAGCCATGAGAGCAGTAGCCATCTCCTCGGCCTTGTCCATGCTCTCGTCGGTCACATACCATGTGACGCGCATCTTCAGGCCAGCGAACATAGGGCCGTTCTCCAGGGTGGACGTGGAGATGACCTGACAGACCAGGATCGGCCCCATATGGTTATCGACGTCAGCCCTGGTCTCTACCTCTGCCTCTGACAGGACGAGAGCCCCACCGTGCGCAACCTGTCTGGTGGCGTCCACAATGAACGTCTGGGGCAGGAGTGGGAGGGTGCTCTTCATAGATGGCCATCAGAAACCACCGTGCCTAGCGACCACGGACCGGAACGCGTTAATGCCCCGCACCCATTTGCGTCCCGCACGGCCGGCACGTCCTGGAAGTGGCCGAACTCCGTGTGCCACGAGTAGGACACCGAATTGACCTCAACGTGGTAGTCTGTGCGCCCCTTGAACACGCGCACCGAAGAGGCAAAGCTTGCCCGTGCGCACGTGCTTCGCCAACTGGGCGGCCACCTCAGCCGCAACACGGGCCGCGGCAGCCTTGAACTCGGGCTGCTTAGAAGCCTCCTCAGCGATCAGCTTACGCACAGCCTTATTATCGTAGACGACGATATCGCCGGGCATGGCTACTTGACCTCTCCGCGCATCAGGTCCACGCGCACGGTGAAGTGCGCGACCATGGGGAGGCCCCGAAGTAGCCAGGGTCGCCAGTCTGCTGGTACGTGTAGTCCAGGGACGCGGCGGGCCCCTCTAGAATCTTCACGGTCGAGTGAGGGCCGCCAGGCCAACGTCCGGCGCCCATGATGACTAGCGTGGTCTCGTCAACAAGACTCTTCTCAGGGTTCCGCTTCTCGGTAGCGCTCTGCGCGCTGCCGGATGCCGGCTCGACCAGGACGCCAGAGACGACATGCTTCCCTGTGGGCTCGTATTTACGGCCCGTACGGCCTTCCACGGCCCGATAGGTGGTGACCTCGACCCGGTGTGGCCCGTTCTCCAGGATACGGCCTCTACGCGGCTTATACGCCTTCACCAGTACCCCCACGGGCTAACCCCCACAGGTCGCTGGGCGGCGGGTCAGGCGGGTTATGAGGGGCCACAGAAGCCGACCAAGAGCCACCATTGTCGCCCCGCCGGTTCGCAAGATAGCCATCACCGGTGAACTGCAGAGCCGACCAACCCCCGGGGTGATCGCGGAGCATAGCCCACTCAGCCGGACGGAGCTCCAAGAGACCAGAAGCGATAGCCGCATTCACCGAATACGTGTACGTACCCTCGGTCTCATACTTCATCACCCCGCCGGCGGGGGCGCGCAGGACACGGCACGGCCTCTGCTTCGACACGCTTCAGGACCGTCTCATACGGCTTGCGCGCCTTAGCCTTGTCCAGTGCGTCGGGGATGGCGAGGAGGATAGTCGCCTCGACATACTCAAGCATGCCCTCCACGTAGGGGCCTCGTCGGCGGCGTCGATACTCCTCATGAGAGCCTGTTCAACGTCCGCCACGCTTGCGACTGTCATACTATCCTCCTCACCATCACCTCAGGGACCGCGCCATAGACCGGGTCAGGCCTTCTTCTTGAAGACCGCGAAGGCCTTCGGGTCGCGGATAGCCCAACCGAAGGTGGCCTCAGCGAGGAACGCGATCATGTTGGTGCGGAACAGCTCCAGGCCGAACGCGTACTCGCTGGCCTGGCGCATCTCGATGTCAGCGACGTTACCGATAACAAGGTTGTCCTTGAAGGAGCCAGCGACCATGACGGCGCTAGTCTCCTCGACCTTAGCCTTCTCGTAGCCGCCCACGGCGTTGCTGAAGTGGATCGGGAGGCCGAGGAACTGGCCAACCGGGTCAGCAAGGTTGGTGGAGGCCTGGTAGATCAGGGCGGCCCTGAGTGTCGGTCACACCGAGGATCTTGGTGCGAATGTTCTTGCGGGCGAGGAAAGCGTCAACGGTGAAGTCGTCGTTAGCGGCCTCAACGGCGTCAACACCCTTCAGGACCGCGTCAAGGACGCCGGAGCCCTTAGCGGCAGCAGCATAGTCAACGTCAACCAGATTGGCGTTAGCGCTGATGATCGGAGTCTGCCCGGCGAGGACGGTGCCGGTGAGAGCGTCCTTGCCGTGGAGGATCGCGTTGTCCATGGCGCGGGCGATGGACTCAGACAGCTTCTTCTGCAGGCTCAGGTAGGCCATGACGGGGCTACGGCGGACGACCTCCTCAGAGAGGACAACACCGGCCGCGACCTTGATGGGCTTGATGGTCTTCGTGGTGAACGAGACCTCGACGGCGGGCTTGTCGCCGCCCTCAGCGACGACGCCGGCGGTCGGCTGGCCGACCGGGACGGGAGGGCCGCGCCGGAGAGGGGATCGAGGTGGTCTGGGCGATCGACTGCATCACGGAGCCCTTGTAGGCCTGGGTCCAGATGTTCTCGATGACCTCGGGAGGAAAACTCCCTTGTTCTCGCCCGCGAGGAGCTTGTCTAGTGTGTGCTTAGCGGCCGGATCAGCCATATGCTTCGTCCCTTCACGTTAGAGGAGGCCGAAGAACCCGGCGGCCTGCTCTTGTAGGTTGTTCTTCTCAATCGTATCAGATCCCATAACCGGGTCCCGGGGTACTGATACGGGCTTTTTATCGACGGCGCCCTTCAGAGGACAGGGAGCTCAAGCTTCTTCTCCCACGTCTCCTGGTCGCCGTCTAGGAAGACGCCGTACTCGTCCGTGAGGCCGGCATCTGCCAGTGCTTTATCGCGGGCCTGAGCTATCTTCGCGGCCTCAGCCTCCCGGGCGGCCTTGTCGCGCTCGGCCCGCATTTCCTCTAGAGCTCTTTCGAGAGCCGCCAGGCGGTCCGTATCGGATTGCGGGCCACTATCAGTGGCCGCGGACGGCGCCTTATCGGCTTCGGGAGCAGGCTCCGGGTCAGCTTCCTGCGGAGCCGACTCTTCCGCCTTCTCCATGGATGCAGCTGCTTCAGCATCGTCTCCCCTACGAGGATAGAATCGTTCTCCGGCGCCTCTGTGGTCACCTCGGTTTGTGTCAGCCATGTTCGCGCTCCTTTCTGGCTGCCGATTTCTCGTCTGAGCGTTTCCCGCGCAGTGCCCGGTCCATTGCTGACCCTAGCCTCCGCCCCATGCAGGTCCTTATCGGTCACGACGCTCTTATAGGTCTTAGCATATCGGGCGGCGTCCGCTTTGCCCGGCCAGGCGCGGGACGTGAACACGGGCACCACAGTGCACCGGTCTCCATAGTGGAAAGCGAAACCGGCGGTACCTTGGCTCTTGTACACGGGGCCGCGGGCTGCGAGCATCGCACAGAAGCCACACGGGCCGTTCTTGCCGGGGTGCACGACGCGAGCCCACGCGAACGCCCTACCGATGCGGCGACTCTCCTTGTCAAGCTTGTGCCCAGAAGGAGGGTCCTCAACTGCGATCGGGGCGTGCTTCTGGATAGCCGCCTTCATGGCTGGCTCTTTATCGACCTCGCCGATCGCCCTGTCGATCCTGTCGGCGATCTGGTCAAACTCGTCGTCTAGCATGCGCCGGCGCCGGGCCCTACGCTGCTCCGGGGTCTCCCAATCCTCGTCATCAAGGGAGCCGGCCTGCTTCTTGGGCTTACGGCCTTTCATCGCCCGATAGGGGTGCTCTGCCTTCTCAGTCTTGCGGGCCTGCTCGCGCCCCTGTCGGGCAGCCTCCTGTTTAGCGGCTCTGACGGCCTGCTTGCGGATGTCCTCAGGGAAGTCCTGGAGCCGCTCCTCCATGTTCTCGGCGTGCTCCACAGCCCCATCAGGGTCCGGGGAGCAGAGCGGGCAGCAAGGGCCACCGTCTGCCGCGCAGAGCCCTCCACATGGTGCACAAGAGCCCTCTCGAGCTGCTTAGCGCCAGCCTTAGACAGGCCTCCGGGTGTCTCCCGGATAGCCCGCCTGACTGCCTCAGGCCTGTACGGTGGCGGTGCTGGCACCCAGGCCTCATCGAACCCGCGCCGGCGCGCCTGCCCCCTCATGAACAAGGACGCAGCCGCCCAAGCCTGATTGCGGGCCTCGTTGGTGACATCGTAGATAGCGTCAACATAGCCGGCCGGCTCAACAGGCGTGGCCGGTAGTGTGGACGTCACCAGGGCGAGCCTGCGCCGGTAGCGGCGGACGATCAGGTCCATGAGGAACCGGAAGAAGCGCTCCGTCACCGCCGCCTCTTCTCACCCTCACCGGCATCCTCGTCGGTCTCGTCTGTGGGCTCTTCTGGCTCGGGCAGGGTCGGCGATGCCGGCGCCGGCCATGGCGTCTACTTCCTGGGAGCGGGCATCCTCGCGGGCTGCTGCTGCGGAGTCAGATACATGAAGTCCCGCGTCGTCTGATCAGACAGGACACCCTGGGACTGGGCCTGCAGAGCCGCGGACATCATGCCGGACGCAGACGGGGAAGCGGCGTCACGCCATTGCACTTCCAGGCTGGTCGGGGACTCGAGGTCTTTGCCGGACATGGCGCAGATCGTGCGGGCTACCTGCTCAAGCGTGTCGGCGAACATGCGCTGCTTGTTCTCGGCGCGGGCGATCAGCCTGTCTCTGGCCACGCGGAGAGCCTCCGCGCTGGTTGGGTTACTATCAGTCGATACGCCCATCATTGACGGCGGGATACCGGTCATGGCACTGACCTGCAGGGCGTAGTTCTTGTAGACGGCCTGAATCGGAGTTAGATCGGCGCCGGTCAGCTGTTTCAGGTCTGATCCGGCAGGGGCGGCGAAGAGGTTGCCGATGTAGGACTGCATGAGGTCGGGCTGCGAGTCCAGGATGTCGGCAGAAGCGTCACCGATGAGCATGCGCAGAGGCCATGCGGAGACTTCTTGGGCGACCTGGAGGTTTGTGAGCGTCCTGGAGGCGGCATCGATAATGGGTGCGAGCTCGGCGATGTCGCTGCGCCCGTATTTGTCTTTCAGGCGCGCCCGGTTGAACATTGGGATGATCGAAGGCCCCCATGAGTCAAGGCGCCCCTGCCCGACAAGCCACTGACTGGCCTGGTCGGACTTCGCATAGAACGTGACGCCGTCGGGCGTGTAGTAGGTGGCGCCCACGGTCTCGGAGTCGAGCCTGTAGACGGCGATGCCCTCGATGGTGTTGCCCTGCCAGTCTTGGCGTACGCGGGCGTGCTGTGCGTCTAGGACGCGCACGTATGGGTACTCTGACTCATCGTCGGGCGGGGAGAGGACCCAGTAGGCGGCGCCCACGCTGATGGCCTCACTGGCGGCAAGGTTGAACTGGGAGTCCATGTCGTTGTGCTGCCAGACCTCTTCGATCCAGTCAACGCACTCCTGGTCCGTCTCCTCGCCGGTGATGAAGCCAGCGGGGATGAGTACTTCAGTGAGGATGTCGGTGCTCATCTTCGCCCAGGGGGCCTGCACCTCCAGAAGGCGCGCCTTGGGGGGGAGGGAGACGCCGAGTGCGGAGACGCGGGAGCGGCCCTCATAGTAGGCGTCGTAGCCGCCGCGGGGGCGGAGCCCGCCGGACTCGAAAGCCCGGATCATTTTCTCGAAGCTCACAGGTACGACCTCCACTGCCCGACCGGCTTATTGCGTTCGGCCCACTCTTTAGACGATAAGACTGCCCTATAAAGCATTCTAGCACCGATCATGCAAACCGCTAGATCAATCTTCTTCGGCGACTTCGGAGACTCTTTTCTTCACCGAGAAACGACCCTTGTACTCGTTCACGCGACAGTTGGACACGTGCTCGCCAAGGTCTGCTGACCCGTCATGGGTGAATGCTTTCTGCTGGATCTCGTCGTACGCCGTCTCCGCCGCCTCAGCGAACTGGTAGGCGTGAGCGCATGTCCCAGGCCACATGGGAGGCGGACATGCCTTGCCCCTTCACGGCTGGCAGGATCAGCCTGTCACCGTACTCGTCGGGCCATGTCGTACGGGTGAAGGATTCCCATTCGCGCACGTCGGCCCAGAAGGCCACAACGTTGTACTCGTCGAATACGCGGCGGATCGCGGAATCTACCTTGTGGACATTGATGGTGCCGGACGACTTGTCTGGCGTCCAGTGTCCGAGCTTGAAGATGTGCCCATCTGACATGCGGCAGCCGACAAGGGCTGTGTGGTCGTTGGAGCGGGAGCCGTCGAAGAACATGACGATCTCCTCGCCAGGCTCGTCACCATCGTTCTTCCGTACGACGCGGCCCGTGTCGCGTAGGGAGGGTCCACTCTTCCAGGGGTACCCATGCGTTGTCGGCGGCCGAGGGGCGGTTGAGGAAGAACCTGTAGGAGCGGGACTCCGTGTACCTGGGGACCAGATGAGTGCCTTCGTCGCCTCCAGGTCAACCCACGGGCACCCTTCGTAGACGAACTCAAGGGCCTGTTGAAGCGGTATCTGATGCTCCGGTGGGTCATCCACTAGGGGCCGCGTTCGGAGGCGCTATACGGGCGTCGTAGAGGATTTTTCTTCTTGTTCCTGGACCGGCCTTCCTCCTGGAGTACCCAGTCCTCGAATGTCGATTCCGCGGCGCTTGACTCGCCGGGCACCCAGGCGTTACAGGTGTGCAGCGTCCTCGCCCCGGTCTTGGCGGCGTTCTGCTCGATCGTGTTCATCAGCTCCGGGCCGCCGTTAGACGGGACCCAATGCTCCAGCTCGTCACAGACCGTGAACGAGGTCTCCCCACCTTCGATACTACGGGCAGAGGACGCCTTCTGCTCCAACTGGTCACCAGACGCAGAATCCAGGAACGTCTTGCCGACCGTGAGGCCGTACCGTTTGGACAGTTGGGATCCTTTGGCGGCGAAGGCTCTCACCATGCGCATTGTGTTCTTCGTCTGCTGCTCCGACGTGGCAACGACCTGGAGCCAGGCCATCGGCATCGTCTTACCCTCCACGCCGAACGGAGACGTGTCGTCCCACCGGTCGAACCGGCAAGGACCAAGCATCTCAAACATAGACAAAGCGGCGGCGAACGGACTGTTGTGGGTCGGCTTGAGGGTTTCGCCTACGAGGTAGGTGCCGTCGCCGTCCACACTGATGCAGCGCCCTAGCTGGTCGGGGGCGCGGGTGATGCTGCGGATCGTGATCGGCTGCGGCTTCCGCTTCTGCTCCTTGACGCGCTCGGCCTTACGGGGAAGGGTGAAGAGATTCTGGTGCTTGTAGGGCTTGAAGACAAGCCGGTAGCGCTTGCTTGTGACGCGCCCGTAGAGCTTCGCGTCCGACTCCTTCACATTCACGCGGACGCCGAGGGAGCGAAGCAGCTGGGCTGCCTGGTGGGCCATCTCCTTGCGGACGGTGCACCACTCAGCTGACCCGTTCTTGGCCACGTACCCAGCCGCGTCCAGCAGCCCTTGTGCTAGCGCAAGCCGTTGCTCCGCTGAGGCATACAGGTAGATGTCGGGGATGTGCTTACGGCCCAGGACGCGGGCAGCACCCAGGTCGGCCGACCCGCCGTAGAGCCTACCGTGGCGCCGCTCGCGGCCGAACCGGACGCAGAGAGTGCGATCATGATCCACTGTCACGTTAGTGAGGTAGCCGGCCGCCTGGAGCGCCGCCGATAGATGCTCCCCATCCTCGTCCCAGCAAGCAATATTGCTACCACGTGATGATCCGTCGCCGAGCCAGTAGCCCAGCACGTACGGGTCCATGGGGAGGTCGCGCTCCGGCATCTCCAGGACAGGCTGAGGGGCAGTGCATACTTGGTGACATCAGGGCGCGCGCACTTTGATGACGGCGAGAGGGGCCGCTTGAACATGAGGCCACTATCCAGCATGTCCACGACACTCTTGGTAACGCGCCGCCGTTTCGACTTACCGACGAACTCGTCAACGACGAACAGGTGTCCGCCCGAGAAGGTTTCAGTGACGCCGTCAGAGAAGTGGACGTCCCACAGGTCGCAGTCGTCTCGCTCCTCGTGAAGCTTGATGACCGTGGTGGGCTTGCCAGACGCGGAGAAGATCCGGTCACCGACCTTGAGGCGACCGTGCGTGCTCCATCCATCCACTGTCAGCACTGGTGTGACGTGGGTAACTAACTTTCCGGAACCCTTGCTCAGGCGCCTCACGGCCCAGTTGTAGACCCATGACCCGTCCGGGTTCAGGGCATACAAGTGCATCAGGAACTCGATCTGCTGCGGTGTAGGCGTGAAAGCCTCCCCGGCCCTAGCCCCGTTGGGCTGCTTCAGGTTGTCGATCATCCAGGCAGCAGCAGCCAGCCCAAGGGTCTTCTCTGGGAGTTCCCGGGGCATGGTGATCAGCCGCTCACGCGGCGGCGCATCCCATAGAGGGTCGATAGCAACGTGCTCCATTACTGCTACCGTCCCCCGTTAGCTGGTCTTGGCGCGCTTCGCCAAGAAGTCCTCCATCGCGACGATCCCTGCAGACTTCTCAGGCTCAGCGGTCGTGTCGCGCTCGATCTCGATAGCGGCACGGCGCCGGTCGCCCTCAGTGAGGAGGAGCGTGGAAAGCATCTGGTTCAGGGCGCCACGCATCATGGCGGACCGGCTCTTGCTGTACTTGTATGCGCTGATCTCGTCGCAGGCGTCGTAGAGGAGGATCCAGTCCGACGGCTCGTAGTAGATCGTGTACTTGGAGTCCTTGACGGACTGGTAGAGGCCCTTTGCGATCGGGTGCCATTCAGGGTCGGCCGCCGGGGGCTTGACGATGCCGTCTTTGACGACGACGCGCTTCACTCCGGCATGCGCCTTCCTGGCTTTGGTGATGCGGTGGCCCTGGTCAGAGCGCTTGGGGATTGGCCCGCAGGGTGCCCATAGGTACTCCTCCTCATTGGAACGATTTCTCATAGTATACCCGGGTGTTTACCGGGTGGCCTGTGCTGTCTACGCTGCTTTGCCCACCCGTTAGCTCGGCGGGCAGCGTGCGCCTGCCCCGCCGTCCGCTGCATATGGTGCAGCTGACACAAGAGGCGCAGATTCCAGAGCTCATGCGGCCCCTGCGGGTCGATATGGTCTACATGGTTGCCGGGGGCACCACAGAACGTGCAGCAGCCGGCGTCGCGGCGGATGACGGCCTCCTGATCTTCTTCCAGTCCCGGGGAGCTCGTCGCGTCGTCTTGACTGTCTGCGCCACATTTGTCTATAATTCCTTCCAGAGCGATGCTCCGGGGCCGCAACCAATTCTTCCTCTCGTTGGTTGCGGCCCCGTTCTATGTTCACTTCGCTGCGCCGGAGTGGCCTTCCTCAGCAGTACGGAATGCTTGGGCTTGCACCTTCATGATCCTGTCACCATTGTAGGTGCGGGCACGCAGGTCATCCATCACGTCTACGGCGTCAGGGCGTGGGCTGGCCGCGACGATGGTGTCAACGCCAGCCCAGTTGAGGAAGATAGCGCCCCACGGCCCACCGTCATCGTAGACGGCGACATCAAGAGCCCCCTGCCGAGCCTCATCGGCCGCGGTGGAGTCTGCGCTCACCTCGAATGCGACAAGCAGACCGTTCAGGTCCCAAAAGATCTCGCCGGTAGCCGGGTAGGGCGCGAACCAGAGAGTGTGGCCGTCGCGCGTCTCGATCTCGTAGATATTCACTACCATTCGCGTGCTCCTCCGTGATGACGGTGGCTCAGCCCTCGAAGGCCATACTATCGCGCGCCCGATTGAGACGGCACCCGCCAGTGGGCCCCCTGCCGGTTCTTCGCAACCTTAATGTCAAGGACCTCCTTGTTGGGCTGCCCATCAGAGCCTTCAGGGCAGGACAGGAGCATGATGACGTTCGCATCCTGCTCCAGGGCCCCCGACTCGCGCAGATGCGCCATGGACGGGCCGGACCCCTCCGCAGCCAGGCGGTTCAGCTGAGACAAGGCCAGGACAGGGCACTCCAGATCCCCAGCCATGATCTTCAACTGCCTACTGAAATCAGCCACAATCTCGTGGCGAGGACGCCGATCCCCACGAGGAGAGGACATGAGCTGCAGGTAGTCCACGACAATCATCCCCAGGTCACCGTGCTGGTGCTTGACAGCGCGGGCGTGAGCACGAACATCGTCGATCGTCACACCGGAACGGTCATCCACACTGATCGGGAGAGCCGCGATCTCGGTAGCAGCCCTCACGGCGTCGTCGCGCTGCGCCTGAGTGAGGCCACCGGCGATGACATGCCGGTACGGGGCCCGCAAGCGCACAGACACGAGCCTTGACATGACTTCCTGGCAGCTCATCTCCAGCGAGGAGATAGCGACCGGCCTCTCCAAAGCCACCCCTAGGGCGGCCTGGAGGGCGATAGCGGACTTGAAGCCACCGGGGCGGGCACCAGCCACATAGAGGCCTCCGGGGCGCCACCCATCGATCATACGGTTGATCTGCTCCCACGGGGTGGCGAAGAAGCCGTCCTCACCGTCCAGCCAGGACGTGAACGCCCCGGAAGCGCATCACCCTGGGTACCTGCGCGCCGGTAGACCTCCCCAATGTTGCTCCAGAGGAACGAACCTCGTGGAGGATGTTCTCCGGGGTCTCGTTAGCGCCGAGGAGCTGGCCTACGCGGGCGTGGGTTGCCTCCATCATCCGCTTTGTGTAGGAATCCTCCAAAGCCTGGACGTAGGTGTCAACAACCACGTCGGCGGCGGCGGGGGCCCAATGGATCAGATCGAGCACATAGTCCTCGTCGATCGTCGCCCGGTCCTCCGGAGCCAGCCGATCCAGGTTAGCGGCCAAGACAGTAGCGTCCAGGCGGCCCAGCTCCTTCTCGAGCACGTTGCACAGGGGCCCATAGGGGCGATGTGCCTGAGGTCGGCGAACATGCCGACGTTCACGCGCTCCTTGAGGACGTCATCAATTGAGTCCAGGTTGAGGAGACGCATGCCCAGGAGGGCCTTCTCCACGTTATCCACTGTCGTCACTTGTCTGCTCCCGTCAGGTCGTCGAAGTACTCTCCTGTGGCCCATCCTTCTATGAGTGCTTGCTGTCCGGCTACGGTCACGTGCGGGGTGACCCGCTCTAGGTCGCCGGAGGCTGTGGAAACGAAGTGGATGCGGGCCCGAATGTAGCCCTTGTCGATCGCCCACTGGGTCGGGTGATTCCACATGCGGCCCAGGCGCTTGCAGAGCCAGCCATGCTTCCGAAGCCACCGGAATAGAGTGCCGGAACCGATGGGGGCGCCTGCCTGGGTGATGAGGGCGGCGACGTCCTTCACGAGCAGGTCAGTGTCGTGCTTGCTGGCCGCGCGGCCGAACAGCGTGTAGGGGGCGTCCTCCGCAGCCTGCGCTTCCAGGGCCGCCTTAGCCGCCCTCTCCTCCTTCAGGGAGGTGGCTAGCTGGATGATGAAGTCCGGGTCCATGAGCGCCTTCTCCGTGGCCTCTGGGGTGAGGGTAGCCGCCACGCTTACGCACGCTGGGCACAACGTCGTGGGTGAGCCAGCGCCGGAACGCCCGGGCTTCCGGCTTGCGCGAAAGAAGTACCGTGTCGTACATGCCGGACTCCGTAACCGTGTTCATCTGGACGGTCCGCCCTACTGAATCGGTGGCGTCGGTAGTACCGACGTCACCGCGATCCAGCGCGACGCCACATCTCGGGGGTTCTTGAGCTCCAGTACGCGGCAGAGGTCAGCCAGGATGAACCAGGGCTCACCGTCCGGACCGGTGACAACTCGGACTTGGTGACTGTTGTAGGTGAATGGGGTGATGTTGGTGGTTTCCATTGGGGTTATTCCTCTCATTTGTGGGGTGTCGGTTGGGTGCCAGGGGCCGCCAGCGGCTAAAGGGTGTATGCCGAACATATACCCCCGGAAGGCGGCCGCCAGGGGTACGCACAATCTGCGTACCCTTCTCGCCCTCATCCAGCGAGCGCACCATGTCGGGTGCGACGCCACATCTCGCGGGTGCTGGAACAGCTCCGGGCTGCTCGTGTTATCATTCATGCTGATTCCTTTCAGTCGGGTATCGCCCCTGCCCCCTACCCCGGGGGCGGGGCATTCTCATTGTCGGGTCAAAAACCGGTCCGCATCATAGGTAGACATCCCGTCAGCAGGGTCAGCCTCCAGCCCGGCGGGCCCCATATCGGCCTTCATAGACGCCCCCAGCTCAGCGAACAGGGATCCACCACCATCAGCGGCCTCGTCGTCGGACTCCGCGGACGACTCCTCCCCAGGACAGGCTTCCCCAGGCCGCGGAACACGGCCTGCACCTCCTCAGGCGCATACTTATCGCACTCGAGGCCGAAAATATCGATCAGGACCGGGTACTGCACGACCGCAGCATCAGGAACAGTACCGCCAGAGCGCATGCGCCGCTTCGCCGCCTTAATAGCCCCCTCGTCGCCCTCAGCGGCAGCCTTCCAGGACGGATACACATCCTGCTCCGACAAAGGCACACGCGGCCCCTCATCGAAGTACACCTTACCGACCTCAGGCTGTGCAGGCGCCGGCGGGACGGTCTCCCAGAAGCCATCGGACAGGGAAATTCACCGGCGACTTCGTGAACTTCGCCCGCGCAACCGGGTCCTTCTCCCGCATGCGCAGCTCAACATAGTCGCGGGTCTTCTCAAGCAGCTTCTCAGCCTTAGCCCGCATCGCACGGGGGTCACGGTCCTGGACCACGCGGAGCCAAGCCTTCTCCACAGCAGCCCCCTCAGCGGGCTTCACACGCCCATAGACGTCCTTGAACTCCACGAACAGAGGATTACTCACAGACCCCTCCTTGGGTGCCTTACGGGGCTGCTGCAGGGGGCTCAGAGGGCTCAGGAGACGCCTCTACGGGCAGAGAAGGATCGGCAGGTGTCTCAACCGCGCGAGCGGGCTTACCGTCCAACGCGAACACCTCCGTCGAAACGACAGACGAAGCCCCCACTCGGAATCATCAGGAGAATCATCAAGATCACCCTCCGCAGGAGAGGCCTCCGCAGAATCCGCGGCAGGACGCGAACCGGGCATGCCAGCGAAGCGCTCTCGCATCTCAGGAGGATCAAGCGCCAGCCAGTACGTGTTAGCCGTCCGCTCGCGCCCCTTCCCAGGGTGCTCACGATAATTCTCCTCAACACAGACAGCCCTGATCTCCTTCAGCTCACGCAAAGCCCGGCCAATCGTCGCCACACTCAAGCCCGTACGAGCCGAGATCGCCCTACGTGTCGGGAAGCAGCTACCCGACACGCCAGTAACAAAAGAGTTCAAGCCCGCATACAGCACTCGGGCGGCAGAGCTGATATCGGCCGTCAGCACCCATAGGGGGATGCAGGCGTAGGGGCACCGACCAACGTCCGCTCGCTCGACCGGCGTCGGGGCTTCCCTTTCTGCTATAGTAGGCACCACGGTTTCCTTTCTGGGCTCTCGAGCCCGGTCGCCCGCCCCGGTCTTGCTTGTTGGGGCGGGCACTCGTATCTGCTGCTGCCCGGTCGGCTCAAGGGAAGCGCCCCGGACAGCCCCAAGCATACCACGCTCCAGGTGAAGCCTGCACCCACCCAAACCGCCCACCCCACAACGGGGGTAGTATCAGGGGATCAACACCAGGGGTGGTACACGAGACGATCGGGGGTGGGTACACACGCGATCGGGGGTGGGGTACGAGATGATCGAGCAGAATAAGAGCCAAGTAGAATAAGAGCCAATAAGAATAAGAACTCTCTCCCTCCCTCTCTCAAGACGCACACCACCATCCACAACACTCAAGCCTCAGAGAGAAAAAAATCTTCAAACCTTCAACCAACACTCCAACACTCAACCAACCACCCATCCCTCTCGTCTCTCTCAACCTCCAGCCCTCTAGGGTGGACACGCGGAGGCAACCCGACAAGAACGGCACAGCGAGCGTCCACACCACAGGCCGTCTCAATAGCAAGGACGAAGGAAGGCTGACTCTCAAGCAGGCTCTCTGCCTGTCTGGTCGTCCATGGATCTCTCTCCTCCCAAGCCTCTACCCGAGGAAGCTCTGTGCGTGACGGACGGCCTTGGGCATAGAGCTTCCTTCTCTGTCCTTGCTAAGAGAGCTCCATCAGCTTGCTGGTGGTCGTTCTTGGCCTGTTGGTGCTGCTAGGGAGGAGGTTCGTCAGGGGCCACTCGTGACCCCTCCTCACCTCCCTAGGTCCTTGCGGCTTGTCCAGATCATGCTCTCAGGCTTGCTGTAAGGCCCCTAGAAGCGACGAAACAGCCTCAGTGGTACTCCCGTATGGGTTTGGCTGTTTTAGGCTCTCAGATTGGCTTAGAAGAGCTCGGGGGCTGACAGCATCGCCAGGGCGCTCATCTTCGTCCTTGCTTCTTCCTCGCTGAAGACAGCTCTCGCCTTTGCTGGATGCGGGCCTTCGGCCTGTAGGAAGCTCCGCTACGCTCCACTTCCTGCCCCTCCCCCAAGTTCCGGTCCACCCCTCCCCACAACACCCCTCAGGCTCGTCAAGGCCCCTAGAAGCGACGAAACCGCCCCACCGGCACCGGAGTACCAGCAGGGCGGCTTCAGGCCCCCAGAAACGCTTACACGCAACCAGTCACACGAGCCTCTTCGACGAATGAAGACGCACCCAAGACTTCGCGCCACCCCTCCCAGGCGAATACGACACCCACCCAGCATCCACCAACGCCCTCAACGCAAACTTCACCGTAGACGGCGAAAACCCCAAACGAGCAGCCAACTCACGCTGCGACAAAACCGGCCCCTCACACCCATCCGAACCCGACAGAGAACCCCACAGGTAGCAGAACAACAAACGCTCCCGCGCAGTAAGAGACGCATCACACACCACCTGCATGGGCACATGACAATAAAACACTGGAAACTCCTCAAAGTCTAACAACTTGACAGACCCCAACCCTACCCCCTACCATCACACCCATGCAAACCATCACCATCCAACACACCACCACCCACACCTACGAAGCCTGGCTACCCAACGGCAACCACATCACCTACACAGCCACCCTCCAACGCCCCACCTACCAAGTCACCCCCAACACCTCATCCGCGCAGGCCACACAGCCCGCCGCCTCCAACACCGCCCCCAACTCCCACCCCCACAACCACGCCCACGACCCCAACGCGCCATCATCAAAGGCCAACAAGTCACCCTCCGCCCCTGACCTCCTCAGCCGCCTCCTCAACCACCTCAAATGAGACAAAACAAACCACTCACACGCACCCGAGACCCACAAGACACCCACCCACCTCGAGGCTGGTACACCATCACCGGCCACGAATGCCCCACCTGCCACAACCCAATCACCCCCATACCAGGAGAACCACCATGGCACCCAACATGCCCCCACCCACCACCAACTCGAACAAGCCCGCCAACACCTCACAGAAGCCCTCAAAACACTCGACACCACACCAGACACACCCAACACCACAGAAACCCTCCTCCGAGAAGCCCACAGAGAAGCCAACCACTGGCACACAGTCGCCAACCGACTCCAACACGACAACACCATCCTCCACCACATCATCAATCGCCTCACCCACAAACTAGACGCCGTCGGAGCCCACACAGACATCACCCAATACACCAGCCACCTCACCACCAACGCAGGAGAACCCAAATGACCATCATCAGCATCGAAGGTATCGACGGCGCAGGCAAAACCACCCTCATCCCCCACCTCGCACAACACCTCGCCAACCAAGGACACACAGTCCACACCCACGCCCTACCAACCCCCACGGCCGCCGAGAAGCACAGCGCTACCCACAAGGCAGCACCGCCTGCGCCCTCGCCTACGCCACAGACATGGCCCACTTGTGGGAAACCACAATCAACCCCGCCAGCGCTCGAGGGCACATCGTCATCCTCGACCGCGGCCCACTCTCCACCGTCGTCTACCAATCATCCGTCGGCAACCTAGACATCCTCGAGGCCTTCCGCATCGCCAACATGGGATGCCTCAACCAGTGGCCAGACCTCACCATCCTCCTCGACATCCCACCCCAGGAAGCACACCGCCGGCAGGTGCAGCGAGGAGGGGCCGAACAGGACAAACTAAAGCTGGCCGCTCTCCGTCGCCGCTACCTCGACGCCGCCCCAGGCATCCCCGGCGCTCTCCGGACCGAGTTCGTGAGGCACGACGAAGAGCCGAGCGGGGTTGTGGACGCCGTGTGTGGGGCTGTGGATAAGTTCTTGGCAGGCCTACCCGTCCAGTGACTAATCTCATGCTCTAGATTAGGGTCTCCGGCTTGACATTTGGGCGGGGACCCTACTCACTTCGGCTAAGGGAACCTAGCACTGCAGACAGAGCGCCTCATTACGCGTAGCGGCGCACTATTTAGTGTATGCGGCCCCCGTTCTGCGGTTTTTGGTGTTTTGTTTGCGTGTTTTGTTTTGTGTTTTTGTTTTTATGGTTTTGTTTAATGTTGTTGTGGTTGGGTTGGGTGTGTGGTGGTTGTGTGTGGTTGTGGATATCTGTGTGTGTGGTTGTGGGTTGGGGTGGGTGGGGGTGTGGATAACTGTGGGTGGGGTTGTGGATTGTGGTGGTGTGTGGGTGTGTGGTTTCACGTGGAACGTGTGTGGTGTTCGTGTGTTGTTTTGTGTGTGGCGTCTGGTGTGTGTTCGTGGTGTGGTGTGTGTTGGGTGTCTGGTGTGCGTGAGTGTCCTGTGTTGTGTGAGGGGCTGGGGTGTGTCAGGTGTTTGTTGGTTGGTTGGTGTCTGGGTTGTGTTTGTGTGTTGTTGTGTGTCAGGTGTCTGTATTGTGTGTGGTGTTTGGGTTTGGTTGATTGTTCAGGGACCCGTCTGGGTTTGGGGTGTTGAGGGGTGTTTGTAGCAGTGTGATGGGTTTCATGTGGGTTGGGGTTGTGGGGGAAGGTGGGGGTTGTCTGATGTTGTGTGGGACCCTAAGTCCTGGGTGTTTGTGTGGACATACTTTTTTTCGACGGTTGGTCTGTTCGTATGTTGGGATTTTTTTCCTCGACTTTGGGTCCGGGAAACCGTGTTGATCGACTGGTCGTCGGTTGTGTGGGTGGCGTGGTTCTGCGGGAAAGTCGGGCTGCTTATGGTGGGGCACAACTCCATCCATTCATCCCCTACCTGGAAGGAATCCACCATGAACACCGATGCTCTCCTCACCCTCGCCCGGACGGCCTGCCCCGTGTGGACTCTCTGCGAGGGGCGACCTTGACCAGTGGGTGATGCGGACGGAGGCGGGTGTGAACCTGTCTTGCCGTCGTTCCACGGGTGCGTGGTTCCGGCACGTGCCTTGGGGTGGCTGGGAGTCGATCAGTGCTGATGAGGCGGCTGAGCTGATGAAGGCTTGATCGGCTGGGGGCGGCGCTGTTTCGACGGCGTCGCCCCTTCTTTTTGCCCCTATTGGTTGAAGGTTTGATTGTTGAGGGTTGGAGGGTCTCGCGTGTGGGTGCCTGAGGCGAAGCCTCAGGTGGTGATGGGTGGGTGGGTCGGGTGCGGATGGCCCTCTGTGGGGCGTTGAGAGGGCGTCTGGGGGCCTTTTTGGGGTGCCCCTAGGCGTGGATACGGGGCGGGGGTTTGAGGCGCTCAGATTGGCTCCTGTGGCCCTCGCGCGCGTGCGCGTGTGTGCGTGCGGTAGGTAGCTGGCGGTGGCTGGGGTTGGTTATGGGTTGGGCTGGATTGATGCGTGACGAGCGCCACGTAAGTTGGGCTTGACGTGGGGGTGTCGGGGGTGGCTAACATGTAGCCATAACTTCACAGCGGCACCGACAAGAGAGGAACGGACAGAACCCCGACGGCACGGGCCGCACGCGCACAGTGAAAACTCAACAGAGATGAGCCAACAGATAGGCCGGACCAGAGTGAACGCGCGGGTGCAACTCCCGCCCCGGCCACGACACGCATGACACCAGCTAGAGAGGAGCACACCATGCCAGTCACGATGCTCTCCGGAGCCACCCTCACCGTCCTCATCCAAGCCGCAAAGCAGAAGATGGACCCGTTCGATCTCGCCCTCCACTGGTCGCAGGGCACCAACTGGGCCGTCGAGTCTGGGGTCCTCGGCGACCTCGAGATGCTCGCCGAGACCGGCCGCCTCGACCGTCACATGGAGGCCCTCGCATGAAACGCGCCGCCAACATCCTCGCCGGCACCGCGGTCGCCTCCTGCCTCCTGGTGGTGGTGACCGGCATGTACCCGCTCGCCTGGGGCGTAGCCATCCTGGCCGCCGCCTCCCAGGTCTGCTACTGGAGGGCAGAGCGGTGACCCCACACGACGCGTGGCGGGCCACCGCCGTCTTCCTGGCCGTGGCTACCGTGGTAGCGTCCCTGGGCCTGCTGCTTGCGGGCGCATGGTCGTGGTGGCCCCTCCCGGCATCCGTAGCCGTCTTGACGTGGGGGCTGCAGCGACCGCCTCCCTGTACGAGCACGACCTGCGATGGCACGAGGACGAGAGGAGGTGACCGCCCAATGTTTCTGAGCCCCAGCATGTTTAGGCGTCCCGTGTGGATGCCCCACTACCGTCGCGTGGGTTGGAGCTACTGCTGACCCACAGCAGCCCGGATGGTCGCAGGAGGAGTTCGACTCTTCTCCCGGGCGCGACCTGCCGCATACCGCGGCAGGACACACAGAGAGAAACCACAATGTTCACCACTACCGAGAAGCTCATGGGCGCCGGATCGGGCATCCTGCTCGCCGTCTCCGCCCTCACCGCGGCCCCCGCCCTCGCCGCCGAGGAGAGCCATGACCTTACCCCCGCAGAGGAGTGCGTACAGCAGGTCGCCGAGGGCAGCCTGCCCGAGGACACGGACTGTGGGTACACGCCGCCGCCGATGGCGCCGGAGGACCGCCCCGACTGGGCTAAGGACCTCGACGGCGTATGGGACGGGGGCCGCGCCTCAACGGAGCCTGGCCCTGGCGGCCGTACCGCCCGCGATCTGCTCCCCGCATGCGGCCCCTCCACCCCGGTGGGTGATCCTTGCTGGAGCGAGGTGGCGCAGTCCGTGGTCTCCACCTCCCTGATGGCACGACCGCCTACATCCCTGCCTGATGGGCGCATCATGGTGGTGCCTCCGCAGGCTGCCTACGATGACAGTGACGAGGCGGAGGCGGCCCCGGCTAGCGGCGGGGTGGATGCGGTCACTGAGACCGTGCTGCCTGAGGCCCGCGAGGACGCCCAGGGGACGAGGGTGAGGCTCCCGTGCCCGCCTGGCTCCAGGGCCAGGACGACGCCACTGAGCCTGCTCAGGGCGCCCAGGAGGACGCCGACGAGGACGCCGTGGAGGTCCCGGAGGACAGCATCCCGGCCGGCACCCCCGCCTGCACCGTAGAGGACGCCAGCGAAGGCCCCGCGGATTGCGTCTGGGACGACGGCAGTGGGGACATCGTCCACAACCACGCGGACGGCACCTACAGCACCTACCCGCGCACCGAGGCCTCCCCGGCGCCCGCCGGCACCCCTGAGCTCGCCCACACGGGCATCATGTCCTGGGCGCTCGCCGGCGTCGCCCTTGTTTGCACCGTCATGGGTGTGGGCATCTACCGCCACTGGAGCCGCGCCTGACACGCCACCACCGCCCCCGCCCGGGCAATTCCGGGGCGGGGGCTCTCACCCACACCACAGCAGCTAGGGACCACACATGGACGATAGGAGCCCCACCTACGGCAGCAAGCTCGCCGCCTACCACGCAGACGAACTCTGCAGATTCATCCGAGGACTACACGCCACCCACACCACGCGAGGATGGCGCATCACCGGACGCCACAGCCGCCACACCTTCCTCACCACAGAGTGGCACGACGGCCCCGGCTGGCTCGTCATCCTCACCAGCAACGACGGAAAGCACGTCGCCTCCGTCCCCGACGACCCGGACAACCCGGTGCACCCCGTCTACGAGATGTGGGCGCGCCTCGCATACGACAACCCCAACCAAGCACCAGCGAGACCACTATGGAAATGAACACCATCACCCAGAAGCTCACCGCCATCACCGGCCAGCTCTCTAGGCTCACGCCCGTAAGCTCCCGCGGCGGCGATACTTTTGCTCACGCCCATGGGCGGCATCAGGGTCGAGGGCATGGACGACGCTGACCGCATCCTCAGCAGCCCCGGCAGCGACGGCTACCGCATCCTCGACGGCGGCATCTACCAAGACGTCCCAGCCGAGGACACGGAAGCCTACCTTGACGCCTGGGCCACGGACATGGAGGAGGCAGCCGTTGCGCGCCAGGCCGTCGCGCGCCTCGGGGAGCACATCGCAGGCGGCTCATACGGGTGCGGTAGCGTCGTCTCCGCCTCGCCCCACGAGAGTGTCACTCTCACCTGCGAGGGGGGCCGCCATGAGGCCACATGGGATGTAGACGGGCGCACCGGCACCGTCTGCCACACGGCGGCCCTGGAGCATGCTCTCCGTCGCCTCAACCTCCCCAGCTCGCCTACCAGCTCCCGGAGGCCCCACAGCCCCCATGGAGGGAGAGGAAGGCGTCACCGTCATCGCCGAGGGTGGGCGCACGCACGTCTACGGGCACGCGCACGCCATCATCCGCAACCAGCTGGCTACGGTCGTCCTGCACGACTCCGCCACAGCTGAACTCTGGGAAGGGGCCGTAGAGACCCACCCGGCATGGTGTGGCAGCATTCAGCAGTACGGCGGCGCAGTGGCAGCGAGGGGCCCTAGGGCTACGTGGAGGTCGCCGGGAGGGGCACTTCCCCCTTGTCCGGAGGCTGCACCACCGTAGCCGGGGGCTCCGTCACCGTCTCCGCCTACAAGGCATACAGGGTGCGCGTCACCGACTACGCCCACGCCAACGCATCCTCCTGTGACCGGGTCGAGGTGTGGGGGCAGGCGACCGCCCATGTAGAAGATGCCTTCCACCCTATGGGTGCATGAGGACGCGGCGGCCCGGGCGCTCGACTGCGACAGTGTCAGTCAGGACGGCGGCATCCTCTGGTGCGGCGAGTGCGACAACGTCAAGCACGAGGGCGGGGAGCTGACCATGGCGTCCGGCCACGTGGAGACCACCGAGCCCGGCATAGTGCAGGCTCGGACTGGGGCGCGGATCACCATAACCCACTGGGTACGAGCCCCCCGGGGAGCCTCCGAGTTAGAGGTTGGGCTCCGAGCGCACTGGTTCCTGTCCTGTGCGGGCAGGCCCGGCTTTTCCTGGCCACCCCCGGGGAGACGGGCCCCCTCCCGTCAAGGAGGAGCTCCCGGAGAAGCTGCTTCCCGCGCGTCTGGCCGCCTCTTGTGGGGAAGCCATGGACCTGCAGGAGATGCTCGGCGACTTCCGCCTATGGCGTATCGCCGCCCCGCTTGATGCCCTCCGTAAGGTACCCGGCGGCTGGGAGGCAACAGAGGCCATCGTGCTAGAGGAGATCACTGGCCGTGAGGCGATCGCCCAGTAAACGCCACACACGGACCAAGGAAGGACACGCCAAACCATGCGACTACTAGACGACCTAGCCAAACTCGAAGCCCAATACCAAGAAGAACGGCACAAAAGCCCTACAAACACTCAAACGCCACATGGACAACGGCGGCATCACCATCCTCAACTGGGATGCCGCCGGAATCACCGTCCACTCGCAGAAAACAGGAGAAACCCTAGACGTCAACACGTTTCCTCCCGTCACGCGCGGCAGGTGAGTTCTCAGGCCAATACGCCCTGCGATGCTCCATGTGGATCGCCAACGCAACAATCGGACACCTACTCGACAACGGAGAACACATCCGAACCAACAACTACCTCGACGTGCCGCCCACCATCCGCGCCCGCATCCAAGAGCACGCCCGCACCAGACTCGTCGGCCTCTGGAACGATGACGTCCTCTACGCCCACCTACTGGGAGACGACACGGTCCGCCTCTACGGAAACGGCGTCAACCTCAGCGCGCTCCTACAGTTAGCCGCCTTCACTCCCCGCCCACACGTGCTGAGAGGAGAAGACCCGCTCGAATACGTGCGCAACACCATAGACCCCACACGCGAACTCACGAAAGACCTCACATGAACCACCCAACAGGCATGCTCTCAGACGTCAACATCCAGCAGGAGATACAGGCCGGGCGCCTCATCGTCTCCCCGTCCTCCTTGCTAGCATCCAGCCGGCAAGCATCGAGCTCCACCTGGACAACGATTTCATCGGCGTCCCCGGCATCTCCACAGTGAACCCATTGACCCGTGGAATCCCGGCAACAGTGGAGAACGATTCGTCGTCCCCAACGGCAAGTACTATGAGCTCCAGCGCGGAGAATTCCTCCTCGCCTCAACCCTCGAAAAGGTCGGACTCCCGGACGATATCGCGGCGCAGTTGACGGGGAAGTCCAGCCTCGCCCGCATGGGCCTCGCTGTCCACGTCACCGCCGGATTTATTGACCCGGGCTTCAACGGGCACATCACCCTCGAGCTCGCCAACCTCGGCTCCAGGCCGATTCTGCTGCGCCCCACCATGCGCATCGGACAGCTCGCCCTCTGGTACACCAACATGCCCGCCGCCACACCCTACGGGGCGCCAACCCCTAGGCTCCCACTACCAGGACCAGGACGGCGTCCAGGCCGGAAAAGGCAATCTAATGGCCCTCACATTCAACGAAGCGAAGCACCGGTATGAGCTAGACGGGAAACGCATCCCGTCAGTGACCACCATCCTCGGCGTGATCAACAAGCCCGGCCTACCCTACTGGGCCGCGAAACTCGTCGCGAAGAAGCCATCACCCACCATAGCCACTGGGGGGCGCGCAGACTCCGGCGAGCACTTGGACAGCATCATCCGCGACCTCAGGCGCACCCCCTGGAGGCAGCGCGACGACGCCGCAAACAGGGGCACGCGTATCCATGCGGTCCTCGAGGCCGCCGCCACTGGTGACCCCACAGCCTGC
>BNJV01001510.1_pt1 | contig 41287 bp, 68 predicted proteins | sample 8540591 | NCBI WGS metagenome assembly BNJV01 (sample SAMD00202457, study PRJDB9452) | human saliva metagenome | host: Homo sapiens
AGAAACAAATTAGAAACAGCCTCTTTGTTTACTCCGCAAGCTCTGCTGCCGAGAAGTCCGGTGTCTCTGTGTCTCTGGAAACATCCCAGTGCCCTTCACCGTTAATCCAGTAATAAATATATCCTCTGCCCGGTGCAATCGTCTTTTCCGAGCGCACATAGGCATTTTTCGCCATCGCACCCGTCTTGGTCAGATAATACTGTTCGCCGTTATAATCTAACCACTGCCCCGCAAGCATTCCGCCGTCATCCGCCATATAATACCAGCCCGACCGGTCCTTAAACCAGCCGCGAATCATATAACCGGCATTGTCAAAAACATACCATCTGCCGCCGATATATGCCCAGCGTCCGGCAACCCTCTCGCCGTTCTCATCAATGTATGTCCAGCGGTCTCCAGCCTTCTCCCATCCGGTATGAGCCTTTGCTCTGTGTGCCGCGCACGCGGTATATGCGCACCAGCTCACGAATTCCTGACACCACGGCGCCGCGTTCAGCCCGTACCACGCACCGAACTTTGTATAGTTCTTGTCGCCCGGGTTTCCGCTGCGATTTTCCAGCTGCGCCGCGCTTGCCTTTTCGACATATCCAATCTCTGCTCTTGCTGCCGCAATCAGCTCTGCTGCCGTACATGTATCGGCGCCATACACCGGCCGGCCGAAGCCATCAATCAGATGCTTGCCGCCCACCTCGTTCTTGTGGAAAGTGTACCGCTTTTCCGCCACACTGCCGCCGTCTCTGGAAAATCTCTTGCCGGGCTCCGTGTTCCCCTCGACCGTCGTAATCGTAAATGTGCCGAAAATGCCGCGGATCACATCTACCACGATTCCCACATGCGCCACCCGTCCCATCGACGCATGATAGAAATACACGATATCCCCGATTTCCGGCTCTGTGAACCATCTCTTTGCCCGTACAAAAAGGCCCTTCCCGCTCACCGTGAAAGACGTGTACTCGCCGCATAACAGCTTCTTTCCTGCCTGATACGAATTCATCATTCTTCTCCCTTCTAAGACAAAGCGGGCGCCGCCAAGCACCCGCTCCCCTTGTCAATTCACTCTTCTGTAGGCTCCGGCGCGCTCGTGTCGCTCTCCTTCGCTTCCGGCAGCGCATAGCCTCTCCCGCCGTCTGCCAGTCCCTCACTGAGGGCATAGCCAATCATCGTGGCACCCGCCATGATAATGGATGAAACCTGTGTCGCCTGACTCTGATTTGCCCCGCAGTAAACCATCACCTCGAAACAAATGCCACTACCGCCGTCCAGAACTTTCTGCTCGTAAGCTTTCTAATCAGATCCTCTCTGCTCATTTTCTTTCCTCTCTCTTTTCTCTTTCCGAAAAGCTGCGCTTTCTCATGCATTCCTGATAGCGCTCCATTATGTAATGCGCCGTTGTGTTTGTGATATGGTTCCGGAAATTCGGATGCTCTTTACAATAGTTGTCATACGCATCAATATCCATTACCACTTGATCGAAACTGTCTTTGGAATGGTATCTCCCATCCTGCAGTTCGTCGCCAAACCTTAGTATTCGAACTCTCGCGGCAATCGCCCTAGTTTCCAAGTTCGCCTCAGCCACCGCATCCACTTTGTCCGATAACTCTGATAGCGTCCGTTCCACACCGCTCACGCGCTCTGTCACACCGCGATTCAACTCATGCCCCAAAACCCGCGCAAGCGCCGACCACGGTTTCTTTCCCTCCGGCAGCAATTTCTCTGCCGCCGTTAGGATACCCACAATCAGCCAACCCGCCGTGTTTAATAGGGTATTAATATCTACCAAGCGCGCGATCTCATCCCACTTCATTCCTTGCCCTTCGGCTTCGCATTGCTGTCCGTCGCAAGGTCCTCGCGTCCCATCCCTTTTGAGCGCCTCTGCCACTCCCTTGCGCAAGCGCTTACACAAATCCTTGAAAAGGTAAGTGCCTGCCACGATTGCTTCTGCGAACATCTGGTAAATCTTATCCATGCCTTACTCCTCCCCACTCATCAATGTGTTGATTGCGTCCAGCAACCTCTTGTCCTGTGCCGCAATGGCTTCCTGGTTTGCCTTGATTGTCGCCTTGTTCTCATCAATCAACGCCTCCAGTTTGACTGATATGCTTACCGGGGTGTCGCTCGTTACCACCGTGTGGGGCTCTTTGCTCACATCCACCCTGTCAACTCTTGCGCCGTCCGGAACCTCAAAACTTGCCGCCTTGATTACCTCCGGATTATGCTCTCCAACCGTGGCGAGCATATCACCGGTCCCGCTGTCGTAAATGACTGTTACTTTCACACTTTACCTCCCCTCACGCAATCAGCTCTACGCGGCTCACGCCCGCCCTTACAAGGGCATCCTTTTGCGGAATTCTTTGCACCTGTGAAATATCGGCATTTACCATGATTACCACCGGCTCGTTGAACGTCTCAACCGGAATGTCGAATTGATAGACACCGGCATCATGCTGTTGAAATCCACCTGTCGCCGCTCCGGCGCCATGAACAATTCTCGCGCCCTGATTACCGCCTGCAATTCTCATAAAGCTCACGCTCATTGCGGCATATCCGCGCACTCCTCCTCGATACACGAATTGACAATTCCTGATATCTATGAACGCCGTTATCCGGACTCTCCGGAATGCCCCGAGATGCACCGTCGGTGTAAAAGCCCACGTCAAGTTGTAGCTTGACGGGCTCTGACTTGATATGCCCGTATACCCGAAATCCCCGACTTGCAACGGTTTCCAAGTCTGCGTCGTCGGATATCTAAACGATCCGCTCGCCCACCCCGAGATATGAGTACCGTCGAAATGGGCACCGTCAAAAGGGACGCAAGACGCGGCATAGTCTTTCATGGTGCCGAACGTCCCCAAAATCGGAACACCTTCACGAATGTTATGCGGCAGAATCGTATTTGCGGGCGCGAAACACCACATCGTTCCGGGTTCGGTATAAACCCCGCCAAGGATTCGCATAAAGACCCCGCGGCCTTTTACCCCGTAATCTCCGGCGAATGCTGTGCTCTGAAAAGCATCAATCACCTTCTGCCCGCCAATGTCGCCCGAGGCGTGCCATGTGGGGATTGTCCCCTCTACATTGATACCGTATTGGCAAGAAAACCTCGCCCCCTGTAAAACTTGCTCCTTGATAGCATTTCCAAGCGCCGCGGCATCAATGGTTACATGGGGCTTCCCGTCGCTCCGAGTGTAGTATGCCACTCTGTGTAACAGCTCCACCCAAAACGTCTGGTTATTGCCATCAATTCCGAACCAGGGCGAATTGTTTCCCCGTCCGTCGCCGTTTCCCATCGTGTCAATGATTGGAATACTTCCGTCCACACGGCCGCCGTTAGACCACGTCGTTTTCCCTCTCAGAATATCGCCTGCCGTCGCGTTGCCCGGAGTCTGTTCCGCAAGCGGTGCCGCTCTTACCGTCCCGCTGCCGTTGTGATACCCCTCTGGAATCGGGATATTTTCACCGGCTCGCAGCACTCTTTGCATCGCGCCGTTGTCCGGCATTGTTCCTGCTCCTGCCTCATCCTCTGTGTCTGCTCCGACATAGGTTCTTCCGGCGAGCACATTTGCGGCTGTGGCCGTCAGCTCATCAGACGCGCCGCCACCGCCGCCGTTCTGTAATACAATTCCTTCCGCCATATCACACACCCTTTCCGATCATCCGGAATGCCGTTGCGGGCGGCTTCATGCATTCAATCTCCACACTGCCGTTCATCGTGCGGACCCTTTTCAGCGATATTTCCGGATCCGCTTTGCGCTGGTTTCATCCGCCGCATCGTTCAAGACTGAAAAGCACGGCGCGTATTCAGCTTTCATCCCCTGAACCGCCACTGTTTTCTTGTACGGAAATGTGCTGCTCCAGCCGTCCAGCGTTACCTCAATGTCCCAGCGCTTTGCATTCAGGTCTGCTTTATCTTCCGCGCGTTTCGCTTTCGTCTGATTCTCCGTCGCCTTGTCGGTGTTTTCCTGCACTTTCCCCCGCAATGCCGCCAGGTCTCGTGCCGTCGCATAGGCGCTCAGTTCATACTGAATCTGGATATTCTCTGCATTGCTCAGCGCCAGAATGAAATCCAGCGTATTGGAAAACGGATGTCCGGCAGCGTATTCCGGCACATACTCTTCTTTCCCTTGCTCTGCCACGGCAAGCGCATAAAGGATTTCCGCTCCCGAATTGCCTTTTGCATACAAGGCAACCTCTCGCATGTAGTACCCGCTCTGAACGTGGCTCCCGTCCGGATTCAGATTGCTGATTACCGCTCGCACAATCATCCCCGATTGCTGTGCGCTTTCAACGCTCGACACGGCAAAACTTTGTTCTCTTGCCTTTAATCCCTGTTTCTCTTTCAGATTCTCTGACAAGCTATAGCTTCCGCTTCCCGTCTCAACCTTCGTGAATGTGATTTTTGTCTCTCCGGAAAGTGCTCGGCGCGCGAGCGCTGTGCCCGCGTCTGTAATCTCAACTTTTCTGTATTTCGCCACTCTTACCCTCCGTTGACTTCAAGTTCCTGCTCAAGTGCTTCTCCAAGTGCCGCTCCGGTATAGACACTGCCCTGCGCAGTCTCTTGCGTCTTGATTGTCCGGATATGCGACGACGCGTTCTTGATATCCTCAATCAGCCGTCCGAATCCTTCGTGCTGCTCGGCTGTCAGTGTCTCTTCCGCCGTCACCTTCACATCGAAATATCCGGGCTCCTGTTTTGCTTCCCGGAATTCAAACCACTCTTCAATCTCTGCCTTTCCAAAAAGCATAGACGCCAACTGCTGCACCGCGCTTTTTGTCCCCTGCGAACATCTTTACCTTCAAGGCATTTTTTTCAGAATTTCGCGTTTTCTCTGCACGCTGAATTCCGCTCTGTAGTATGTGACCTTCCATTCTTTTGCGAGGTAGTCCAAGACCTTTTCCGGTACTCCGTCCAGATCCGCGTATATTCCCGTCCGTGCCGCCGCCTGCAGCACATCTGCCATGGTTCGCTTCAACGCAAATGACAGTGCAATCACCTCAGCATCTTCCGCAAAGACCGCCGGAAGTAGATTTTTAAGCTCTCCGCTCTGGTATTCAATCATCTTCCAGCCCCTGGTATCGTATGGATTTCCTGCCCAATACAGCCACGGTGTCGCGCCCCACCGTCATAAACTGCGGGCTTTTGGCAATTTCAACCCGCTTTGCTCCGGCGCGAATCATCAGATACCGCAGCTTGTCCGGAACAATGTCTCTCCCGATTTTTCCCTTCTGCCAGTTGATAAATTCTTCAACTGCTTCGTTGACGCTCTTCTGGATTGTCTCTGCGCGGTCCTCATCGCTTTTGTTAATCCAGTATTCCACATCCACATCGTAGGGCATCGTTTGCGGTGCCTTGACGCTCACCTTGTCAGTCAGCATCCGAATATCATCTCTCGAAATGAACTTTTGCAGATTCTCTATGTATTCGCCGGACGGAATAACACCGCCGTCCTGCAGTGCAACAATCGTCACCTCGTTCGGTGCCGGTGAAAATACAGCCACATCTTCCAGCGTCGAATCAAACCGGATTGCATGATACCGATATGCCTCCAGACTTCCGGCCGTCGTGTATCCTTCCGGCGCCATATAGATCCGCTCTCTCAGTTCATCGTCCGTTTCCACATCTTTGCCGCCCGCCGGAATCGTCATATTCTGCACCGCGTCCACATACGGAATCGCATCTACCATCCGACTGATTTCTCCGGCAGCATAGTTATTCGTAATCAGCCCAGCACTCTGACATTTCGCCTTGACCTGTACCGATGTTTCTCCTGCAGGAATCTCTGCATATGCCGTTGTCTCAAACGCCACGCCGTCCCCCGCCGTCACGCGGCTGCCCTTCGGGATTGGTGTCGTGCTCTCACGCCTCGATCGCAAGGAAACTTCACCGTCACCACCGAGCCCTCCGCGCCGTTCCGCTGAATCCCTTTGAGCGCCCCGAGGTTTTCCAGATACTTTCCTTCGGCGTATTTCAGAAGATTCATTTTTCCGGCGCGATCCACCATCACATAGCCCTGATAAAGATAATAGGCGCAGGCCTCCAGCAATAGCCGCTCTCTGTCCGCCGCCCGGAACTGCTTTATCCTTCCCGTCGTCTCGAAATATTTCTGCTTATACAGCGCTTCCATATTTTCGATTAGGCGCGGCAATGTCATCTCGTCGATAAATGAAAGCTCCGGATATTTTTTCAGCTCATCTGTTTTCCCCACGCTCAAGACCTCTCAACTTCGATTCTTGCCAGCAACTCGCCGTCTTCATTCTCAGTGAACCTTATCTCACGGATTTCTATTTCCGGAATAAACTCCGCTGCCTTAATAATCAGCGCCGTCGCATATTCGTTCTCCAGCTCTTCCTTCGGCAAGTCCAAATTTGACCACGAAATTCCGAAATCCCGATTGCACGGCATCGACCCTTCCGGAACCGATAAAAGCATTTCCAGTCCCTTTAGAATCTCCCGCATCTCTTCATCGTTTTCGCTCGTGATATATTCCGCTCTCATAATCTCCGTGCCTGCTTCCCTTAGTTATAGTCGCTCATCTCAACATCTATCTTCAACGACATAATGCGCCCGTCTACAATCACGATATCGTAGCTTGTAGACATTGATGTGATCAGCGCATTTTTCAGAATGCAGTGTTTCCCCACAATCAGCGGATAATATTCGCCCTTAAGCATCGCCCTTCTTATGTCGTTTTCTACTCTCACAGGCTTCCGGCAAATCATCGCGTTCAGCTCCATCGTAAAACGCACCGTTTCCGTTCCGGGCCCCACAAACTGCAGCCGCGGCGCCCCGTATAGCATGTTGTGCGTCTCATATTGCACCGAGGTTGTTCTTGACATTCCGTTCTGAAAAGTCAGAACTTTGTTCCCCGATACCTGAAAGCGGATTACATTTCCCCAGCTTCCAACCTTCATTCCGCTCCCATTGCCTCCACTTTCTCAGCCAGCTCTTTCAAGTCAATTTGCTTTCCGCCCGCGGTATATGTAACAGAAACCGCCTCTACCGTCAGTGCTCCGTCTTTCGCACCAATGTTAGCTTTTGGCACGCTTCCGTATTCTGAAACGCCTCCGAGAATTACGCCGCTCTCTTCGCTGTTTGAGAAATACATCACAACAACCAGATCTTCCTTCTCAAATTTCTGCGCAATCCCAAACGGCGCCAGTATCGGGAAATTCTTTGTGGCGTTCTTCCCTCTGTCCGGATAGTACACCGAGGCCGTGCCGCTCTCCGCGTCAAATGTACTGATCCTTCCCAGTCTTATATTTTCCACTGCCTCTTCTCCTTCACAGCCTGTTGAATACCTTGTATCCGCTCACAGTGCAGCTATATCTCCCGCCGCCTATATTGTGCGTCACACTCTGCGTAAAATACTTTCCATTCACCACGCCCATGCGGTCCAGAAAAAAATTGTCCGAGGCATATAAAATTGTCTGCGGTATCACGATTAAACTCACCGTCTCCGCCTTCTCATTTGCCTCGTTCACGCGGGCAATCGCGAGTTTTCTTGCTTCTTCCTCATCCTGCACACTCTGATTCAACCTAAGCAACCGCTCCGGCGTTCCCACTGTCACATCAATCGTCTTTGCTTCGCTCTCTTTCCCGCCGCTCTTTGTATACTTCACCTCTCCCCCGGTATAGGTCCCGAAAAGCGTCCGGTTGTAGATTAGGCTCTCTATGTCGTACCGCGTAAACAGATACTTAAATCCTCGCGATTCGTATAGACGTTTGTCGAATATCACAAGTCCTGTTTTATATACTTTCAGGCACAACCCCTGCTTGTCACACAGATTTTTCAAGAACGCGCTGTCGCTTTCATTCTGCTGCTCTACCGCTTCCAAAATCTGCTCTTCGCCGTACCAGAAAAGTTTTTCCATGCCATAGCGCGCCATAATCTCTTGTGCCAGCTGCTTTAATGTCACCTTGTTCCAGGTCTCCGACCGCCACACGGAATTGAACCCTTCATCCGCCGGCATAGACACGGCGCCGAGCGTCACCGTTCCGGCCGCTCCATGGCTCAGCGTAATGTCATCAATCACAAATTTCCCGACATGATAGCTCTGCATATCGAGGTCTGAATTCCAGTGATCCAGATAGATTGTCAAGTCCAGCTCGTGCCCAATCTCCGGCAGGCTGCTCTTCCCCTCTATCCACTTCAAATCCCTGTCTTCCAGTGTGACCCTTACATCGTCCGACTCCCTTCGGCGTTGTCGGTATAAGATACCGATAACGCCTTCTCGGAAAGTCCTGTGTCCTGTCCGTCATACAGAATCTTTACCCGCGCCCGCCTTGCCAGTCCCAAGAATTACCTCCCTGAAATTAAACGCCTCGTCTGCGTCTCCGTTCGCCTGATTTCTCACCGCGCTTATGTCTCCGTCTTCCGGAACTTTCAGGATCACACCGGCCGGAAAAATCATATATTCCAATGCCGCAAAATTCGCCTGCATCAGCTCTCCGGCTCTTCTTGCATCTCCCCATATCTTATGAGCGACAACATCAAATGTGTCGCCGCTCACCGTCTCATACTGCCTCAAAACGCCGTCCGAGCCTCCCTTCTCTGATATTGCCGCATCAGCTCTCCGAACCGGTCTAACAGCGCCTGCCCTGCCGCCTCGACTTCTTTCCGGTCCGCATTCCCCGCCACATTGATAGTCAGGCTGATATTCGCGGCCGCCGTCTCTGTGCCGTTTCCCTGCGCCGCAAGCCTTCTTCCCGTCTCTTTGTAAAGCTCTGCCGCACGCGCCGTCCGGTTAATCGGAATGATAGCCTCCGCGTCACCGGCCTCTGCTACCTCAGTCAAAATCGGCTTGTCGTAGATACCGCCCAGCGCATTCTTCTTGAAGAGCCCGCTCAGGAAATTGGTGGTCTTCAGCTTCGGCGGTGTTTGTGACTTGTTTCCTTTCCCGATTTCCCTTCCGCCGCCGCGTTGTCTTAGCTGCGTGGAGTCTTTTCCAATTCCTCCAAAGCTGACACCACCACCTCCGTGACTACTGAATTGCGTTGTTGAAATGTTCGGCAGCGCTCCCATTGTCACATGGCTCGTATCAATCCGGATATCCGGAGTAATCACAAACGGCGAACTTGTTGCCGCGAGCTGAAATGCGGTTCTCATGTTATTTGCCGCAGGAATTGCGCTCTTCATAAAGAACCCGCTGTTTAACTTTGAGTTCAATCCCGCATTCAGGTTTGTCCCCAGACTATCCGCAATCGTTTCTCCGTACTCTTTGCGCTCCCGCATTCCGCCTGAAATACTCTCTTTGATTGCCTTTGGAATGCCCTTCGCGCCGTTAAGAATCGAAACCTGTTTTTCTGATCCATCAAACAGCGTTCCTATTTTTCTGTATATCGCATCCTTGTCGCCAACCAATGCGTCTAAGTTGTTCGCAAGGCTTATGGCCTTTGCTGTTTCCGGATCTATTTTTAGCCCGCGCTTCAATGCCTCATCACGCGCCGCTCGTAGTTCCTCAATTTGCGGTTCAATTTCCCGCCGCAAATCTTGAAGGTTTTTCACCTCTGCATTACTTAGTGTTTCTCCTACCGTATAACGCGCCACCTGTACGCTTTCCTGCAAATACTGTGCATAATCCCGTTCCGGGAACCTTCGTTTACTGGCTTTTTCCCAAGCTTCCTTCTCGGCCTTTGCCAATGCTTCCGCAAGCCTGTCAGAAGCCTCTGCATACTTTCCGTTGTCAGCTCGCATAATGGCTTCAATGCTCGACGTGACGCTTGCCGACGAAACACGGTTCCGCTCCCCAATGTATTTATTCCGCGCCTGCTCTACCGCGGCGCTGTAATCAGCCGCGCTGATATACCCCGGAGTCCCTTCCGCAATCTTTCCACTCGCCGAATCAGCTCTCTGCTTTTCCAGCTTGCCTTGCGTGTATTCGTATGTCGTTGTCAGATTGCCCAGTGTTTCCTTCGTTGTGCTGTTCAAATCAGAGTACAGATTCTTCAGGCTGTCCGGCGTCAACTGCTGTCCGCCCTTCGCCAGCACATCATCAACCAGTCGCCGCTGCTTTGCTTCGGTCACATAGCGTGTGATTCCATCTGTGATGTTCTGGTACTCCTGAATCTTTGCCTCAATGATTTCTGCCTCATGGCTATCAATCGCTCCGTCCTTGATAGCGTCCGAATACAGCTTTCCGAGTTCTTCTCCCTTCTCGCTGATTTCCTTCCCGATCTGTTCGTTGTAGCTTGCAAAATTCTGAATCAGCCCTTTCCCCTCTTCGTCATTTCCGAAAAGGGCCCGCACGCTGATTGCATCTGTATAGCTCGCCTCGCTTGCAATCTTCAAGCCGTCCTCAATCATGGACTTGATGTTGTCTCCCAGCGCCGCTGAATCGTCGCTGGTAAATTGGATTCCGTTCCTCACCTTAAAGAGCAACTCCTTGCTCTTCTCCGCCACATCACTGATTGCCTTCCCGCTGTCCTTCAACTCGCCAAGCCGCTCAACAGAACCTACCAGCCTGTCAATCGTCCCTTCTCCGATAATCTTCCGGGACACTTCGTGCAGCTCTTTCTCAGACAACGCAATACTTCCGAATGTCTTGTCTAAGGCCGCCTTCTTTGCCGCTTCCGATGCGATTTTATATTTCGTCGCGACCGCAACCAGAACGGTAGCTGCCGTTCCCATGAGCATAATCGGGCTTGCAATCGGATTGTTGAATAGCTTTGTAAACGCAATGATTTCCTTGCTCAGCTTTCGCGCGCCCACTGCGGCGTGCAATGTTGTAATTCCACCGGCAATACCGGCCAGCACAGCGACCGTAGAATCTCCGTTCGCCACAAGCCATTTTCCGAGCGCAAACATTGGCGCAGTAAATTCCTTCAATCCTTTTCCGGCTTCTTCCGCATTCCGCTTTATCGTCGGGTACCACACGCCAATCTTGTCGGACACATTGTCCGAGAACTTGTATACCTCTTTCGTCGCCAGCTGCGTTGCGTCTCTCAGCGGGTTTGAGAACCCGTCATATGCTCGAATTCCGGCATCCTGCATTGCGCTTTCAAGGATCTTCAAATCGCCCCAAAGGTTGTCCATCTTAACCTTCGACATTTTGTTCAGCGCGCCTCCGGCGTTGTCCACGTCATCGCGGAGTGCATCCCACTCCGTTCTTCCGTCCGCCAGCGTAGTGTTTAAGCTATGTAGCATATCACTTAGTGCAACAACATATCGACTTCCGCCGAGTGCCGAAAGCGTCGCATTCCGCTCTTCATCGCTCATGTTGCGGGTCGCTTCGTTGACAAGCTCAATCGTTTTTTTCAATCCAATGAAATTGCCCTGCTGGTCGAACGCCGAGATTCCAAGCTTGTCCATCATCTTTCCGGCCTCGCCCGTTCCTGTCGTCAGATTCCTCAGCACATTTCTTAATGCTGTTCCTGCCTCTTCCGCCTTCAAGCCGCGGTTTGCCAGCACACCGAACGCCGTTGCCGATTCCTCAATCGGGACATGTAAATCATGCAACTGCGCACCGGTTTTAATATATCCCTCCAACAGCTGTTCTGCTGTCTGGTTAGAACGGTTGTTCGCTTTTGCCGCGACATCCAGAAAGCGTGCCAGGTCTCCCGCTTCCGTTCCCGTTGCCGACATAGCATCAGTCACAAGGTCACTTGTTCTTGCAAGGTCAAGGTTTGTCGCCTCAGAAAGCTTCAGGACGCTCGGCAGCGCCTTAATTGACGTGTTCACGTCCCATCCGGCAAGCGCCATATACTTAAGGGCGTCCGCCGATTCCGTCGCTGTCTTTGTGGTTTTGCGTCCCCAAAGAAGCGCGGCCTCCCTCGCCTTTTCGTATTGCGCATTGTTTGCGTCGGCAGTTGCGGACCATTCGTCCATGTGCTTCTCAAATTCCGACCCAATGTCATACGCTTTCTTAAGCGCTGCTCCCGTTGCCACTCCCGCTGCCGCTCCCACCTTTGCGACAGCCGACGCAATTCCCGTCGCCTTCTTCCAGATACCGGCTTCCGTCTTGTAGAAATCGCTCTCGAATTTCTGCATCTGCCGTTTGGTATATTGCACCGATGTTTTGAGTGACGGATCCACGTGTCCCAAAATTTTAATCAGAAAATCATACTGCGTATTTTTTCCCGCCATTACTTCCCCTCAGTCATCTCCCGCACGGTCTCTGCCCACTCCAGTAAAGCCGTAATCTTCATCCGATAGAAAAATTCGATTCCCGTCCTAAGCCTCAGCGACATCCAGACAATAATCTTCCTAAGCTCTGCCGCCGATTCTCGGCTCAGGCCATAAAGTAGAAAAAAGCCGTCACCGTCTCTCTCAGCCGAATCGAATCTTTTGCATTCATCTTGTCAAGCCAGTTGTAGGGCTTCCGGTTCAGTCGGCACGCCAGCAGCATTGCGTACTTCCGCGTGATTTCCGGATGCAGTCCGTTTGCGCTGCTGTCTCCCTGCCGCTTGGCCTCCTCATCTACCTCGCACATATCCTCTGCTCTTGCCGTTGCCAGTCCGGATAAATCAATGCTTTCGTATGTTTCCCCCTCAAACTCAAACGGCACTTCCAGCGTCATAATCGCCGGAATCTTTTCCTGCTCTGCGCCCGCCGCACCCTGCTTTACATTTGCTTCCGCCGCCGCGCTTGCTCCGCCATTTTCCCCACCGTTCGTTTTATTCTGTCTTCCCATTGCTCGCACCTCTCCTATTCCCTTTTAGAAAAAGCCGATGCCGCTTATGCAGCACCGGCCGTCTTGATTCTCTCAGCAGCTCTCGCGAATCTCTCGCATAATATCTTCGCCGTCCACAATGCAAATCTGATTCAACTTATCAAGCTCAATCAGCGTGTCATCACCGACAACCAGCGACACATAGGTTGCCGACATTTCGAATGTCGTGCCCATCGGGTTTCCCAGCTGGAAGCTTCCCGGATTCAGGCCTAATACAGAGACCCTCAACTGTGTACCGCATCTGCACATAGTCTCTCGCGCCCGTATCTCTGTCATAAATCTGCAGTGCGCCTCTCAGCGTAATCCGGCATCTCTTCTTGATGTTCATCATCTGTGCATTCTGCGGTGTCAGCGTCTGTACCGGGATTTCCTGCGTAATGTCCTCGTAAAGCCCGCCTACCGACACACTGTAGGTTCCTCCCACTCCCGCGCCGCTGATTTCTGCCTTCATATATTTCAGGCTTGCCAGTGTCACCTGTCCGGAAAGTCCAATCAGCTTTCGCCGTTTTCTCCAATGTACGCATTGAAATTATTAATGACTTCCGGAATCATCGATCTCGTGATTCTGTTTCTCATTACTTCTCACCTCCAGACAGTGCGTCCGTAATCAGCTGCGGATTGAAGCTGATTCGGTTCACGATATGCTTTGCGACCGGGAAAAACGCGAGCTGCGTGTCAAACACAACATCGCCGTTCATGATTGCCTCCGTCGTGTTTACTTTTTCGTCATAGCCAATCTTGCATCCTGCCGGAATGTAACCGCCCGACGCCAGCGAATTCAAATACTGATTCTCCGAATCCACAAACGCCTCAACCGTTCTCCGAGATGCCGGATCATCCACCCTGTCCTTATACGCCAGCACAAAGCGATTACGATACCAGTTCATCATGCGCCGGTTCGAGATATAGCGGTCCTTGGCGCTGGTCACTTCCGGAAAGCCCGCGTTCTCATTGCCCCACGATTTCCATCCCTGGTCGTTGACTGCCGTCACCACGCCGCACGAATTCACGAACGCCGCCTGCGTGTTGTCCAGATAGATTTCCTTGCCGTCTGCCAGACAGGTAGACGACACGCCAATCGGCTTATTCGACGGGGACTTGTACGGGACATCGCCGTTCTCCGCATCCAGCAGCGCCGCATGTGCCGCCCACACGACGGAATAGTCGTACACGCTGTTCTTGTACTTGACGCACGGCCAGACAATGACAGCGTTCTTGTCCGATACGCCAAGCTGTTCCTTTGCTTTCTTGACATCCGTATACTTCTTGCAAGTCTCCGTGTCCAGGTCAATTACCGCAATCGCATTGAAAAGACCGTTCACATCTTCCGTCTTCGCCGCCATAACTGCTGCGACCTTCTTTTTCTGCGACCACTTCGGGCAAACCAGCATACCGAAAACATATCCGGTCTTCGGATAAATCTGCCGCACGACTTCCAGGCCGCTCTCCGTGCCGCTCTCCGCATGGAAACCGCCAATAATGTCATCCTCTGTGACCGCCGCCGGATTCAGCATATCCGCCGTCACGCTGACAGTCGTCTGTGCCGTCAGGAAGGAAATCGACAAATAGCCTTCCTCCGTGAAATCCAGCACATAATCCGTGTCAAGCGTCAGCGCGCCGCTCGCGCCGCTTACCACAACACTCGATTTCAGAATTCCGGTCTTTTTCACCACGAAGACTCCATCCTGTGCCGTGCCGCTTTCCGCAGGCATCGTCGTCTTATGCTTTGCCGGATCCAGCACATTAATAAAAATCAGCGGCGAAACACCGAATTTCCGGAAGCTCGCGTCCATCGCCTCGCAAAGCGTATAGTTCTTATAGTCCTCCAAGAATCCGAGTTTTCGCTCTGCCTCATCAAACGTCTCACAGACAATCGGTGTGTTCACCGTGGCGGCAGGATCGTCCGTCATGTTGACCGGCGCCGTGCCTACAATCACCTGCAGCCCGGCAACCGCGGTCTGCGGCGTCGCGATTGTAAGGTCCCGCTCCCTGGTCTCAATCTTGTGCAAATACTTCATTCTCTCACTCCTCCCTGTCTCTCAGTGCCTTGTACGCCAGCTGAATTGCAGTTCCTTCCCGATGCAGCATCTTCCGCGCATCCGATAACTGCGAAATCGGCACAAACAGCAAACTCGCACGCGGTGTCATGCTCTGCACCTTCAAAGCTCTGTCATCCAGCTTACCGTCAGCGAAAACCGTGTTCTGTGCAATCCCGCCTTTTGAAGGCCCCATATAAATCAATGCCTCCTGTCCGCTTGCGGTCTCTTCCGCCTTGTTATCGGTTCTCTTTTCGTTTCCTGCCAACTCTTCAGGCGCTTCGGCAGTGCTTGCCGCTCCGCCCTCTCCGTCTGCCTTCTGGTCTTTCGGATTGTCATTTGCTGCATTCACAGCATCTTTTCCAGCCCTTGCCGCCGTTGCCTTGTCCTCCTCTTCTCTCATTTACTCCCACTCTCCTTCCAGTTCTCTCTCCGGTGCTTTGATAAAAAATCCCGTTGTCGTAACGCCGAAATAATACGGGTGTGTGTTCTCCTCTGCTACCTCAGAGCGAAACTCATTGTCATTCCGAAACGCATGTGCAAGCAAAGGTTCCTTCATAAATCGTTCTGTGACTCTCTGAATAAATTCAGCAATCCCTCATGCCCTTTGCATCCGGTCCCGCTGTCGTATACCCCAAAAAAATAATTGCGACCTTCACCAGCTGCTCTGCGTTTGGTCCCTCAGTCTTGACGCTGTCAATTTTGATATTGCACCACGGCGCCGCACACAAAGCGTCTTCCGTCTGCAAACTCTGGTATTCAATCGATTCACTTGCCGCCTCGTCTTCCAAGGCTCCCACGTCAAATGCGGCAATCGGCAAGTTCTGCAGATAAAATCGCATCGGCGACAAGATTTCTCTTCCGGCTTTCCCGCTTGCCGCATCCTCAAAGAGCATCCCTGTCGTCAACTTCTGGATTTCTTTTGCCAACGCCCGTTGACAATGAAAAATCGTGTTTCCCTCTCCCGTCGCTTCTCTCATCTCGCTGATTCCCGCCTTCGCTTTCCCTTATTTCCCTGTTCGCTCATTAGGCTTTCCCCAGTCTTTGCAGCGCCTGTGCCAGACTTTTTGCACACTGCTCCGTGTAGAACTTCGCAATATTTTCCTCTTCCGCGCCGAAGACTCTTTTGCTTTTGGTCATCATCATGTCGGACGAACCCAAAATCTGGTTAATCGGGAATCTTGCTTTTCCTGCTCTCTCAGCCAGCGCAATGTGTCCGCTCTTGAACTGCACAACAAAGACATCATGGAATAACTTGCCTTTGTTCCCTCGAATCTGTCCGGCGTGCACATAGTACCGTTTCTGTTTTCCTACCTTCACGCCAATCGTTCTTCCGTCCGGTCTCTTTTGGCTCTTGAAGTCCAGGCGCCTGAACTGCTTCACAGTGTCTTCCAGAAACTTAGTCGGTGTGTTTCTCGGCGAGAATTTGAACTTTGTAATGGCGTGCTGTTCCGACCGGAATCTCACTGCACCTTCAAGGTTCAAATAGCTCGTCTGTGATTTCAGAATTTGTGATCTTCCTCTAATCCCGTCCGACGCCTCTCCAGCATATGACACTTGTGCTCTATGCGAGATATCTCGCTGTACTTTCCGCAATGTCGCATTGATTGCTCGTGCAAATACTTTCTCTTGGCTAATGCTTCCTACTCTATCAAGCGCTTCTGTAACTCTTGCACGCGCGGCCGGATCTACAAATATTCTTACTGTGTTCATTACGACCTGAACCTCTGAATTGTGATTGAATACATTCCGCCCTCATCTCTGCTGTCCGTCACAATGAATTTCTCGCCGTCGAAATCCAGCTGCCTTCCGTGTGCCGGTTGCTGTCCAAAGTCCTTGCGTGCCACATACAGAATCATGTTGTCCTCGAATATTCCATCAATTCTGCTGTGCTCAAATTGCTTCTTGCCGCGTGCTTCAACCTCGTTTGCGTCAACCGTGCACAGCATCCTTTTCCCGTTCAGCGTGTGATACTCTCCAAACTCATCATCATTCAAGAAAACATTTTTGATATCCTGGAACGCCAGTCTCTTAAAGTTCGGCTTTCTGTCTTCCGGGCTCATTTTTCTCTTGCTTTCTTTCCTTCTTCGGAACTCCCACAAGTAGCTCTCCGGCGTTTCCTTGCGTGCTACTCGCTGCCTCGATTCCGGCAGGAAGCGCCTCCGCCGTCGCTTTGACATTTGCACTTCCCTGCATCTGCATTTCTGCCCACCCTTCTTCGGTGCAAATGCTTCCGCACTCTTTCATCGCCTCTATCAGCGGCAAATCGTCCGGAATGACTTCACCCCGGCTATACATGTGATTGCCGCTGAATAGCGTCATCAGCGCGATCATCCCACCAACTTCACTTTCACGGTCAGCTCGCCCGCCTTGCTCGCCGCTGCCGCATAGCCAGCCTCGACCGCTCCGGCCAGCGCAATTCCGGTTGCGTCCCAAAACAGCGGCACACCCATGGCAATCACATCCGATGCTGTCTTCTTCGGCATTGCAAAAACACCCGTTACATGTACCGCTCCGACCTCGTTCTTATCAATATCCGAACCGGCAACGGCAATCCGCTTGTTTCCAAGCGTCACAATGTCTCCAGCCTTGATATCGGCGCTCGTTTCGTTCTTGTAGTCCAGCGCCTCACCGCGCATCTCATACATCGCTGTCATTCTTGTTTTCTCCTTTTCGTTTTTTCGGGCCATTCAGGTTGTAATGCGATAGCGGGACGCTATGTCTTTTGCATCCCGCTCCCGCTCATCACTGAATCACTTCGCCATTATTTCTCGCAATTCCTCTGAAATCTCTCACGTTTACGCCGAAATCGCCGTAAATCTTCCAGTAGAATCCAAGTTTCGTTGCCACCGTGTCGCGCTCCACAATCGGCTTCTCCTGTCCATTCAGATAGTCCACCTGAATGCTCTTTGCGCTGTTCGGATCCGCAACCATGAACCACGGCGCCTTGCTGCTACCCGCGAGCATGTTCAGAACCGGTGTCTCAACGATCTCAATCGGATATCCATGTAGCGGGTTCACATCGTTAAAATCGCTTCCCACAACCTGTGCCGAATGGAAAATCACCTGTAAATCGAATCCCCAGCCAACCGGGACCACAATATACTTCGGTCTGACATACATTGCCTTATCGAAGTTGTCCTTCTGCAGTTGCATCATCGTAATCATCGCCTGGATAACCGCCTGCGTCGGCTTCTCGCCCGCTCCGCCTGCAAGATTTGTGGTTGGTGTGAAAAAGATTTACGCCATCGAACGTCACACCATTGTCAAAAATCTTACGGTACACCATCTCGTCGATCGTGTTCTTGTACCGCTGCGCATACAGCGCCGGAACCCTCGTCAAAAATCCGATATCGTCATTGATAAATGCCTCTCGCGTCATGCTGAAGCTTTTGCCGTAGGTGTCCAGCTTTCTCGTGGGCAACAAAGCTGTCTTCGGAATATCTTCTTTCAGCTCTCCGTTCACCGGAACTCGTTCAAAAGGCGAAAGACCGCCCATCACATATTCATGATCTCGGCTCTCCTTGAAGTCCTGCAAGGTTCCCTTCGTCGTCCACTTCTGAAAAGTTGTATTGACTGCGTCGTACTGCTGCACGATTGCCTTATTGATTGTCGTGTCAAGAATTGCCGGGAACGCACTGGACGGATTGAAATACTGTCTTGTAAGCATGCTGAACATCTCATCGCCGCTCATTTCTCTGGTCCCCGACACATTTTCAAATCTCTCAAGGCATTCTTCGCCGATTGCGCGCAGGCTCATTCCCGCTCTTCTTCGTGCCGACTCGCTTGCGCCCTCAACGTCCATGCCGCCCTTCATCAGCAACGCATCTGTCATATCCCGAACATATCTGTCCTGACCGGTCTCGCCCGTTCTTGCACCCTGCGCTGCCGGTGCCGCCTGCTTTCTCAACTCGTTCAATACGTGCTCCCTTACTTTTTCCAGGGAACTTCCGTCCCTGATCATGCTGCTCAAGTCAATGCCAAGCTCTCGCTCCATGCCGTTGATCTCTTCAACCCTCTGCCGTTCTCTCTGCACCGCGGTTCTCACCGCTTCGTCTTTCTCCTCGCTTGCGCTTCTTTCCTCTGTGCTTGCGGGCACCTGCGCACTCTCCTCACCCACGTCGCCGCGCGTTGCGTTGTCAGTGGTTTCTCCCCCCGCCGCATTGCTTCTCATCTGCTCTTCCGTCTCTCCTGTTTTCTTTGCCACTTTGTCTCCTCCCTTTGTCATCGTGTTTTCTGCACTTCTTCCTACACCAACGCTTTCGTCTGCCGGAACCGACACAATGGAAATCTCTGTCGGCATCCAGCGCGTTGCAATATAGCACTCTCCCTCAAACCTACCATCGGTTGACTTCTTTCCCTGTTCCACCTTTTCCCAGTTATCAACCATATATCCCACCGATACGCCTTTCAGCGTTCCGGACATTACCTTCCTGAAAATCTTTTCTGCTTCCGCATCTTCATCGAATCTGATTTTCGCTTTGCCGCGTCCGTTCTCAACCCACGCTTCAATCACCTTCCCGAGAACATAGTCCCTGTCATGATTGAAAAGCACGCACCCGATTTCTTGCAGTCTCGTTAGATTCACGCATCCTTCGCTATGGTCTAAAATCTCCGTTCCAAACCACCGCTCGTATGGCTCTTCCGACGAAAAAGAAAGCTCAACCTCCCGACTCTCCCCGTCCTCATTGCCGCCGCCTACCGCCGTAATCTGTGCGTTTCCGGCCTCTCTCCGAAGCTCTCGTTCCGGGGCTGTCTCCCGCGTCCACACTTTCCCTTGCATATCGCACCGTTCCCTTGTTCGCGTTGTTTTATTCTTCGTCTTTCTCACCCCCCGCTTCTTCCTCTTTTCTTGCCCCCAACAACTGTCCCACCAAATCCACGTCCAGCTCTGCTGCGTAGTTTTGGATTTTGGCCATTTCCTCCAGCTGTTCTTTCCAGTCTTTTCCGTTTTCCGCCGCCATATCCGCAAAGGTCTTTTGCCCTGTCAATAACGCGTCTTTGTTGGCCGCCGCCTCTTTCGCCGGATCAATCCACTTCTTCGGTGCTTTAATCCAAGTGTGCCTCGAATATTCGTACCGGTTTTTCTCCCAGAAGCTGCCGTCTGCCGGTCTCCCGTCGCTCAACTTTCCGGACAAATACAGTGCCTTGATGAATTCTTCAAAAATTTCATCCATCACGTCCTTTAGCTGCTGCCGCTCTTCCTCAAACGTCAGATCATCCTCGATTGCGCCCTGCCGTGCCGAAGAATAGTTCGTCTCAGACATATCGCGCGACGCGAGCTCATAGCTTAGGCCTTGCCCGCTCCCGAGCATTCTAATCTGCTGCTTGATATGCGCTGTGGCATCCGTAGCTTGCATGTTCGGCTGAACCACACTGATATCATCTCCGGGCGACAAGTAGTTAATCGTTCCGGGCGAAATCGTCTTGCCCATATAGCCATCGTCAACTCCGCCATACCCCCGCCCTGTCGTCGGCGGCGAATCTCGCTTAATGAAAACGCTCAGGCAGGCAAGCAATCTCTCTTTCACTGCCAGTGATCTCATGAACTCATTGATATCTCGCACCCGTGTGATTGTCGCCGCAAGGTCTGACACCTCTCTTAGCTGTGTCGGTCGGTTCTTCGTGAAATAGAAAATCACATCCTTGGCCTGATAGAACTTTGTCTCCGTCTCCGTAAATCCGTCCGGTGCAAATTGCTTGATGTGATACCCCACCGCCTTGTTGTAAATGTCATATTCAATTCCACCAATCACCTTGTTGTTACCATGCGCCACTGCCGTTTCATCCAGCGCATCGACTTCCAGCGCCTGCAGTTTGAACGGCAGGAATCCACCCGCCGTGTGCGTTTTCAGAATCAGAATTCCGCCATCGACCTTTTTCCGCCGGATTGCCATACGCATTAAAGAATCAAAGCTCTGCGTTCCGGTCACATCGCAATTCTCTTTCTTGCACCAAATTTCCCAAGCGCGTTCTATTTCCTCTCGCAACTCCTCAGACTCAACCGTTGATCTCAGCCTGAATCCGGCTCCATACACATTTCTCTTGAATGCCCCCACAATGGCATTCATCACATCCGAGTTCCGCTCAAGGTCCCGTGCTCTCGCCCGCAATACATCTCTCTCGCCTGCATCTGCCCAGGCCGCCGGTATGTTCTCTGCATACCAATTCGTGTTTGAATGCACATTGCTGAAGCTTGCGCCGTCATAGCTCATCGCGCGCTCAAGTTCATGCAAGGCCTGCTTATATGCCGCCCGCTTATACGCTCTTTCCGGCGAAAAAACTCCGATCACTTTTCCTAAAATGTCCACGCCTCACCGTCCTTGGAATACTGCAACGAACGTATCCGCCAGCAAGTTTGACGGCTCTCCGCCCTGTACCGCTGCCTGTAGCTGCTTTTGCATCTTTAACAGTTGCTTCAAGTCCGCTCTTGCCAGTTCTCGCGTTCCGATTTTGTAACTCTGACCGCCCTTAAGAACCGCGTAAATCGCTTCGTTGATTGTGTTTAGCTGTTCTTCCGGTGTCCCATATACGTTAATTGCTTCGTCGCTCATGTGTATCCCTCCATCCAGCCGTCCACGTTCTGAATCCAGCCTTCTTCTTTTCGCGGTTGCTTCGGCTTTTCGTCCTGTTCCTTTTCCCGTACCGTCGTTAGATGTAAGCTTCTCACACCGCACATTTCCGCCGCTGCCATCGCATACACTTCGCAGTCCAGATAGTGGTTATCCGCATGTGAATGTTTCAATCTCCATACAGTTTTCTCTTTTCCGCCGGAACGTTCAACGACTTTGTGTTCTGCCGTTACCTGTTGCCTGTACTCCTCATCGCATCCCCGAAATACCATCCATGAACCTTTTTCCGTTTTTCGCGCCGCATCCGCGCCGAAATCGAATCTTTGAACTGACTGCCGTCTACCAGGACAAGTTGCATTCCGTATGCGCGCGAGCCTTGCCGGTCTACTTTGCTGATTTTTGTACCTGTCTCTCATCGGATTGGACGAACCTTTTACCGGCAGCGCCCAGTCTGAATTACTCACGCAAAAAAATCATATGTGCTGTCCGCTTGATATCCGGAGTCTACAAGGCAGAGCTTCACAACCATCTTTCTTCCGTCTGCCGTCTTGTACTCCCTATTCATAGCATCGGCTATTTCCTCGAATCCCAAGGCCTGCCCGTGCGTTATGTTCTGCGAGGTCGTGTATTCTCCCCACGCTCGAATCGTGTAATACAGGCTTGTTTCCTGCACATCAACTCCGCCTGTCAAGAAAGCAGCCCAGGACGGCACGACAAATTCTTCTTCCTCTGTTTCCCTGTCCTGTACCGTGTCCGCCGTCGTTTTCAGTTTCGTGTCTTCCCACGGTTCACCCAACCATGAATTCGTAAAGTTCTGCAGTTGTTCCGGATCCTCATACGATTTCAGGAACTCTTCTGCCACATCCTCCCATTTGAGAAACACGCTATAAAGAGAATTAATCCAGAACCCTACCGACCGCGGTGCCCCAATTCCTCTTTTCCTGACCGCCTGCCATTCTCCGCGCCGAAGCATTTCCGGTTTGCTCTCATTCTTGATTTCCATCCCGCACTTCTCGCAATAATATGTGGCCGTCTTGGCGCGCTCTGCTATGCTCATCTGCTTCTCATCATCTTTTTCAAAGCGGATTTGCGCAAACCGCAGTTCAATCATTTCTCCGCAATTCGGGCACGGCACAAAATAGTGCCTCACCTCATCCGCTCCGTCATGTAGATTCCAAATGTAGTTGTCACGCAATGTCGGCGTCGAACACGCGTACACTTTTTCTTGCGGCCTATATGTCTTTGTTCTCTCCAGTGCCAAGTTAAACGGACTCGCCTCTTTCTTTGACGCTCCGCCCATCTTGTCAATCTCGTCAAAAAAGAGATACTTAATCGGCTTCGACGCCAGCTTTGACGGGCTTCCTGCGCCGTTTAGGAAAAGCGTCATCGTCGTAAACCTCAACTCCAGCTCCTTTGACTCCTGCTCTTTGAAAACCTTCTTGACCTCCGGAATCAGTCGGAACGCGGGCTTAATTCTCAGGTTTGACACTTCTTTCCCCAAGTCATCTGTCGGGTAGACAATCATCGTTGGTGCCGGACTTTCCGTCACAATGTACCCGAGCATGTTCAGCATGGCCTCCGTGCCGCCAATCTGTGACGCCTTGCAAAAGTAAATTCTTCTGACCGCCGGATCCACAAAGCTATCCATAATCCCGCGCAAATACGGAGTCACATCATTGGACCATTTGCCCTGTATATTTGATGTGCCGTCCAGCACCCGATATCGCTCTGCCCATTCAGATACCGTAAGCGTTTCCTTCGGGCTTAATGTGCTCCGAATCACGCGCCGAAACAGCTTCGCCGTTTTCCTTCTCTGCCGCTCCCTGTCGCTCATTCTTCGCCTTCCTCACCCTCTGTTGTTTCTTCTGTCCGTTCTATTTCGTCCGGATTGTACTCCGCCAGCTCAGAAAGCGCGTCTTTTACCCCCGCTTCTATTTTTTTCACAACAAGATTTACGTCTGTCTCTCCAATTATTCCAATCGCCAATTTTGGCGGCAACAATGTCAATTTTTGTTTGAAGTGTAGTAGCATGTCCGTCAAAAACAACTCAACATCATCGGCGCGATGCATCTCTCTTTTTAATCGCTTTAATTTGATTTCAGATATCTGTTTTTTTATTTCCTCATGCTCTGCGCTTACTCTTTCTTTATCTAGATTTCCTTTTCTTCCAGTCTCTTCATCTATCTTAAATTCTATATATTCTTGAACGCATTTTTCCAAGGAATATCTTTTGCTTCCAGGTGCGAATTGGAAAAGCCCCTCTTCGCGCAACTGTCTCACTCTTCTGGAGGTAATCCCGAGGCACGCTGCAAGTTCTTTCTGGTTCACCTCCATGCCTCAAATGTCCCCCCTCTCATTTCCGCTTTTTCTCCCTCTCCGTTTTGCTTGCCTTACAAGGTAGCTTTTTTTAGCTTCCCGCCCCGATTTGCGGAAGGAAGTCATCCAACAAAAAGTGCTTTATAGCCAAAAACGCCGCGCCTCTTCCGCCCCGCTATACCCCACCCCTCCAGGTAGTACCTTGCAAGTTTTTCGTTCTGTGCTTAACCGCCCGCGTCACGCGCTCTATATATGCCGCTCGTGCGCACTTTTCTGATATAACCTCGCCTGTATGTATGGCTCAGATATATAAATAAATATAAAAGCAAATAATTTTATTCTTCAACGACTTTGTGAAATAAAAAAGCGCCCGCATAAACGGACGCCAAAATTATTTTTTTCAAAAACTGCTTGACAGAATAAATTTTGTGCGTTATCTTTGCGACACCGCACCGCAAGCGGAATAAATCAGGAAGGAGGAAAAAGCTGTGAAACGGAAAAGGACAAAAAAAGAGCAGCGTCCTGATAAGCTCTACAATCTCGCGAAGTGCGTCACCGCTATCGCATCTATACTGACAGGTATAAACGCGATGCTGACACAAGGGCCCATCCTTGTGCACCTCGTCGCCAAGCTAATCAAAACGCTGTATCACCTCGCAAGCTAAGACTCGCGAGGAACGGGCGCCGGCCGCAACCGGCGCTCGGTTCTTTTCTAGTATAGCATAGTCTCTATGAAAGATACACTCTTAATGGCTGCTTTTTGGCTTTGCTTTGCGCTTTACCTGTTCAGCGGGCGGGCGCTTGTCCCTAGCATGCTGCTGATAGTATCTGCCTTTTGCTACCTGGTGTATATACTGGCGCGGTGGATCCGTCACAAGTCATAGTGCGCCACCTCTGCTGGCAGTATGCACAAATTCAATCCTCAAACTGTGCAACTTTCCAATATTGCTATGTGTCCACAATCGCGGTATGATAAGGCCATCACACAAACGAAGCGCCGCAAGCACGGCGCACACACGAAAGGAGTTCACTATGAAAAACCTCTTTACTGATCTCGACTCTTGCGCATGGTCTCTCTATGACGGCGGCTGGCGCTCCACTGATCGCGAGTGGCTGCAGGCGGACTACTCTCTGACAGATGCAGAGGCCGACGCGCTCACCGATGCACTGCGAGAGTGCGAGCGGGCACTACAGGACTAAAAAGAAAGCGGCGGGCACATGCCCGCCGCTTTCTTTAGTTTGTCTTGTACGATCTAACGCCCCTCCGGTCTACCCCAATCCGCCGTATCGCCTATATACTCCGCGAGCACGCGCTTTATAAAGCCGCTCACCGTCTCACCCGCCGCGTCAGCCGCGGCGCGTAGGCGCTCATAGTCTGCCCTTTTTAGCTCTAGCGGTACGCGCTTGTATGTGCGCTTTTTGTAGTCGTTAATCTTTTGCGTCCTGCTCGCTCTGTCGTCCATGCCTTCCCTCCTATCTCCTCGTATATAGTAGCACACGCCGCCCTATTGTGTCCACAGCACATTGCACAATTTTTAGCTTTTCAATTTGTGGAATTTCCCGATATTGCTTTGTGGCCACAATCGCTGTATGATAAGGCCATCAACAAGCACAGCGCCGCATGAACGGCGCAAGGAGGTATATCATGACTCGCTACTTTGACACCTGCACTACTCTCGACGATCTCAAAAATCCTACCGGACGCTCTGCAAAGAGTTGCATCCGGACGCGAACCCCGGCCGCGACACTACGGCACTTTTCCAGGATCTCGCGGCGCAGTACGAAAAGGCCTTTGAACGGCTGCGCTACATCCGGACACGCGCCGACGGCACCACATACACCCGTGACACCACCGAAACCGCGCAGGATTTCCCGCGCGCCGTGTCCGCGATTATCTCGCTCGCCGGCATAGACATAGAAATCTGCGGGTCCTTTATCTGGGTTTCGGGCGACACCTACACGCACCGCGCTACGCTGAAAGCGCTGCAGTATCGCTACTGCGCGAAAAAGCGCATGTGGTACTATGACACGGATCCGGTAAACCGCGCACGGCATAAAAAAACCGGCGGCGCAACTCCCATGGAAAAAATCCGCGAGCGGTACGGATCTGTTTCCGTCACGCCCGCCGGACCCGCAAGACTCACCGCCCGCTAACCGCTCCCCGCGCGGAGGACGCACGCCGGTTCATCACCGGCGCGGGGATTTCACACAAACCGCGGCACTGCCGCTTTTACTCTGGAGGTATCCTATGAACATGAGCAAGAATTTTCAAGAGATTTCAGATTTTTTGCCCGCCGATTTTCTCGAGTCGCCCTATGTCCGGTTGCAGTATGATCGATACGGCGACGACTCTCTCGCCGCCCCGGCATCAGCTGCAGCCCCTATCTGCCTTGATGCGCACCCAAGCGCCCGCTTCGACCTCGGCCTTACCCTCTACCCTCCCCGCTATTTTTCATCTCCGGACTCTCTCGCCTCCCGGCTTTCAGAGCTCGCCCACACCAAAAAATCCCTTTTAGATGCCCTATCCGCGCTCTCGCTATATGAGGCCGCGCTTGTACAGCGATATCAGGAACTGATCACCGCCGTAACTTTCCCCGCCGTGCGGCTGCTACGCGAGAGTGGCACGCCGGTTATGTATCTGCTGGAGGTCGGCACCGTATACATAGATGAGGGCTCCCGATTTGTATGTAGCAGGCGGCGGCGCTTTACCGGCAAACAGCGTGCCGACGCCCTGCAGGCAGTGCGCGAGTTTATGGACGCTCACCCCAACGCCCGCAGTCATATCGATATAGCCCCGCCCAACCGCTCCCGATAAAGAGAAAAAGAGGCAGAGTTTATACTCTGCCTCTTTTCTTTTCAGTTTTCCGGTATCTCTGCGGCGTGCGCCGACCGCCACCGTGCCGCACGCCTCGCTTCCAGGCGCTGGAGTTTTTCCACATCGTAGAAAACGGCCATGCCCTCGCGGCTGCTCCCGTCTGCCTCTCCGATATCGTCAAAAATCCTTTTTACCCTCTCGCGCAGTCTCTCGTCAAAAACTACGCGGTGCGGGTCTGGATCCATATAGCCGCAGTACTCTCTCGCGTACAACTCCATGCCGATCATGGCGCACGCTTTTTGCTCGCCTGTGTCCCCGGCCTTCCCGTGTAGTCCTGCCTCGTATATGTACCGGCTCAGTACATGTAGCAGCGCCTCTACCTCGCCACCGGCTACCCGCTCATGTAGCTGCAGCAGTCTCGCAAAATGTGTCGCATACTCCGGGCTGCCCTCCGCGCATTTTTTTATCACCGTCGGCACACACCCGTATATATCTATAAAATCTCTCTCATTCAGAAACCTCTCCATGCTGATCCTCCTCCGCTACCGCGTTTTTTCCCTCTCTCTCTCTGCATCTGTGCTGATATCGCGCGTTTTATATAGGCATTGACAGACTCCCCCGCCTCGCCCGCCGCGGTTTTTATCCGATCCCGCTCCCCGCGCGGTAAATTCAGAACGATTCTGTCATACGCTTTCGCTATGTATTTGTATGTCGCGCGCTTGCGCGCCTCGCTTAACGCCATATTCTCACCTCCCAACTCCGTTTTTTATAGTATATGCCGCCTCTGTATTGCAAGCAATATATAGATTGCACAAATCAGCCCCCTCAAATTTGTGCAATCTGCGGATTGTGTACTGCTAGCAGGTCTGCTATCATATAGCCATCACACAAACAGAGCGCCGCAAGTGCGGCGCACCACCGAAAGGAGTTTTTCATGAAACGCATCCATTTTGCAACCTATGAGCCGTTCCACTACTATGCAGCAGGCTATCGCCACAACGACATTGACCAGCTCGCCGCCGAGTGGCAGCTCTCCGGTGATCAGGCCGACAAGCTCCGCACTGACCTTCTCGCCGAGGAGCGTGCCGTCCTGGATTTCTGGATCAGCCGCCGTTTCTCCAGTGAAATCGCGTCACCGCAGTATTTTCTCGACGCCATCGTTCGCGAGCTCCGAGACCTGCGTCTCTCTGACCCCGCCGAGTGGACCCGCATCTATCCCGCGCTTGCGCCTCTCACAGATGAGCTCGTCGCGCGTATGGCGACACTCGATCAGTCCCCACTGCAGGATGCCGAGGACACGGACTCTATCTACCTTTTTGACGCCGGTTGGGGCGGCGGTCTCGTTGATGCATGGGACCTCATGGACAACTACGATTTATCTGCCTATGACCTCGAAACCATTCGTGGCGCTCTCGACAGCTATTTCCAGGATTATGCAGTTGATGCCGCTCTCTCTGACTATAGCGACGCTCTCGATGATATCGACAGCGATAGCGAAAACGCTGCAGAGCTCCGCGCGGAAGCATTTAACGCCTGCGTCTCCACTCTCGTAGATCAGACCTCCGAGCGCTACGGCACTGATTTCGCCTATGAGCTGGAGTTCGTCCAGTGGCCGGATGATATCCGCGATGCGGTTATGACTCGCGTCTTCGGCGATGATTGGCGAAACAAATAAACAAAAAGCGGGCGCAAGCCCGCTTTTTGTTTTGTCCCCGGCACGCTTCCTTGATAGGCGCGGCGGGTTCCACTCTAATCTTTTGCCATAATCGAAAAGCGGTTGCACCCGGGCGGGTACAGCCGCTTTTCTTCACATAAACGCGCACATAAAAGGTCTTTCATAGCGCACCTGTATTATATCCCTTTTTGCGCCCTCACACAACCTTTTTCGTTTTCTCTTCCAGGCTCGCGAGTGCTTCCGCCTTTTTCCTCTGTGCGTGCCGCTTGCACAGAAAAATTTCTTCGCTTAACCTCGAGTCGCTATATCCCTGTATATAGCTGCAAAACAGAATTCCGCGGGCGCGCGGGTCCTCGACCAGTTTAATCAGCTCTGCCGCTCTCGCCTGTCTTTTGAGCTCATCAATATAGCAGCCGATCGCTTCCGCTATTTCGGTGTCCGGCGCTCCGCTTTTCCGGTATTCACTGATTTTCAGCAGCAGCCGTGCCTTTTCCGACTCTGCCCGCTGAAACTCTTGCATCAGCTCTGCCGTCTCTGCCCTGCTCCCTTTTCTGCCGCGCATCCCGCTCCCCTCTCCGTCATAATTTTTTATTCTTGTTGCTTATATATCAATTTTATTTATTATATTCATTCTTTTCAACCCGAAATCAATCCCTTAGAAATCAAAAAGCGCACGGCAATCGCCATGCGCCCTTTTCTACTCTTGCTCCGTCCCCTCCGGCAGGATATCCGGATTCTCATCGTCTGGATCCAGCCCTTTTGCGACTGATATGAGCCTGTATAACTCGCCCTTTATCGCCTCAATCTCTGCCTTACTGCTGAACCCGCACTCTTCCGCTTTTACCGGATCCACACGGTCCCAATACTGCCACTCATCATATAGCGTCTGCAGTGTCACTATTCTGCCGAGGCTCTCTGCCCTTTTCACCCTTTTTCGCTTTGCCTCGCGCATTTCTTCCAGCTCGTAAAGCGCCTGCAAGTGGCGGATTGCACTATCCAGCGTTTGGCTGTCTCCCTGCCGCTCAAAAAGTTCCTGTGCTGCCCGCTCCGCTGCCGCTATCAAACTGTTTAGTTCTTCCGCTTCCAGCTTCTTCTCTCTGATCTTCTCAAAATCCAGACTCCAGTCGCCCTTTTCCATTCGTTTCCCCTTTTCCCCTTTATGAACTCGTTCAAAATACATTATTTCGCATTTTCAGCTCGTTCATTCTCCGTTTTTCTCTCATTGAATTTCCGCGCACCCTTTTCATGCCTGCTCTTCGGGCTGTCGTCAGTATATCATAACTCTTCGGCTTCACCCCCTTTTCTGCTCATCTCATCTATGATTTCCGCTCCCGCTCCGATAACTCCCATCGTATCACTTTCCGCGCCTCTCGCAATCTTGCATCCGCTGCCGCTCTCGCCTTGTGCCCTTTTTGCGATAGCAGTACCCCTCTGCCGAAAAGCTCTTTTCCGGCCGCTCTCTGCTCATCCAGCCGCCATATAATCATGCCGTCCTCGCGCAGTACCCGAAAATCGATTTGTGCCTTGGAGTACGCCTCTATGTCCATGCTCCGCAACACTTCTTCCGGATACTCGTATCTCTGCCCGTCCGGTCTTTTTGCCGGCGTTTTTCTGCCCTTTTGCTCCCGCTGTGCCCTCTCGATTTCATTGCGTAGCACCGGCGCACTCCTCACAAGCGCGGGTTCTATATTGCTCACAAAACTCGTATTTACGGTTGCGCCGTTTTCGTATTTGACCTTGATTGCTGAAACGATTCCCGCCGCTCCGGTATTCGCTATCGTGCTCAAAATAGTCAGAGTCGGTGCAAACAGGAAATAATCAATCTCCCGCTCATCATAGAATCTGATTATCGTTTTCAGCTTGGAAAACGGAGGATTATCCAGCACCACACACCCTTTTTGATATTCATAGTGCTCATAATCCCCTCCGGGATAAAACGGCCTCACGATTCTGCTCTCGTCTATGCCGTATTCCCGCACCGCCCAGCGCCTCACTACCTCATAGACCGGCTCCGGCGTGTAGCAATCATCCGTCGTCATCTTATGTTTGAATTTCTCCGTGAAATCCTCGTAGCTCTCCCAGTATGCCATGTTCTCCCTGTCTCCGGCGTTTATGCGCCGCCTATAACCTCTCCCGATGCTTCTTCTTCCGCGTAGACCGGTATGCCCTTTTCGCCCTTTTTCAGCTTCTCACCGGCATATAGCAGATACTCTGTCAGCACCCATGCTGCCGCTCTCCAGCCGTAGCATATCGCCGCATAGTAGTCCTCGCGTCTCAAAAATCCCAGCCATTCCATCTGATTCTTGGTTGCGCCGTTCTTCCCTGCTTTCAGCTCGATATATAACCCGTGATACCGCCCTCGCGCGACCGGCAGGCAGAGATCCGGAACCCCTGCCTTAACTCCCTGCCGTTTCATGGCTCTCGCCGTCATCGCGTCACGTTTCCCGCCGTTCGGTATGTGGTATAAATGCTGCAACTCCGGCATCCGGTCTGCCTGCAGTTCCGCCCATTGCATCAGCGTTTCTTGATTTCCGCTCTCATCTGCCCTTTTGAAATTTCTCACCTTGCGCTCATCACCTCCCGTCTTGTTTTTGCCCTTGCTTCCCGCTCCCTTTCCCGCTTCGCCGCCAGGCGCATCAGATATACACCGTCCACCGCGAAAAATGCTTGGCACCGATTTTCTTTCAGAAACGCCTCTGCCTCTAACAGCTCATAGGTCTCTGCCGTGAATTTTCCTCGGCTCTTCCGCTGCAGTTTCCCATGCGCCCGCTGCCGCAACAGCTCCACATAGTCTTCCAATGCTTTCTGGATCACCGCTATGCCCAAATGCTCATAGTTCGATTCCAGCCCGTTTTTCATTCCCCAGCTCGACACATCCAGACTCAGTGAATACTGGACATCGCCTCTCTTCACGCTTTTCTTTCTCTGCTTCATGCCGTGCCCCATTTTCTGCTCTACCCTCGCTCTATCGGCTCTCCGATATGTCCAGCCTCTACTCCGCAGGCAGCATAGCCCACAATGTCCGCCCAGCTGTCCATGTGCCCCATATTGACGCCAATCCGCGCGATCTTGTTGATTATCTGAATCACGGCCACATCTTCCTTGGTCACAGTCACCGGCAGCCCCAGCCGCTCCGTTAGATATGCGCTTATCATTTGCGCAATCGCCTCGAACACCGCATCCGGGGACCCGTACTGCTTTTCCCTGTGCTCAAGAATCTGCCCCACGCTCTCCAGAAATTCCGCCCTTTTCATTTCCCGCTGCTCCCTTCCGCTCCCCGCACTCTCAAATCATGCCAGCCAAACTGCGCTCTCGTCTTCGGGTCCCATATTTCCACAGCCAGCAATTCGTATCCGTCTATCTCCAGCATGTCGCGTAGCTGCGCCACCAGGTGCGCGCCATCCCGCCGCAAATCCTTAGTTGAACGGCAGTCCTTCATCGTCTATTCCCTCCGGAATCTGCATAAATCCTTCGTCGCTTATATTTCTGTCCGGCTTTCTCTCTCCGGCTCCCTTTCCGCTCCCCGCGCCCTCATTTGCTTCGCTTCCGGCGCCCTTGCTGTCCGCAAACTCCTGATTGTCCACAACAATATCCGTCGTGTAGATTTTCTGCCCCTCGCGGTTCGTATAGCTACCCGTCTGAATCCTTCCGGAAATCAGCACGCGCTGCCCTTTCCGGAAATACTTATCCGCGAACTCCGCGCCGCGCCCGAAAACGATACACCGCAGGAAATCAGCCGTCTGCTGCCCCTGCTCTTCTTTCCGTCCCCTGCGATCTACCGCGAGCACATAGTTTGCCACCGCGATAGAATCTTCGCCGCGCGAATAGCGCAATTCCGGATTCTGCGCCAGCCGTCCCATCAAAACAACATAGTTCATCCCCTTTTCTCCTTTCAGATTGCCATGTACTGTGCAAAACTCATCAAATAGCACACAAAAATCACCGCTCCCGCCGCAATGTATGCCATCCGCTGCGCCATTTCTGCGCTCTTTCTCGCCGCTCTCTCAATTTCCAGCTGCTCATGCAAAGTTTTATTCTTGCCCTCAAGCTCTTGGCAATATGCCTCTGTCTCCATCAACCTCAGTCGCACTCTGTTTGCATTCATCTGCTCTTCTCCCATCAATTCAACCTCTAACCAGATTCAGCACAACCACGGATACTATGCACCCTGCCACCACCAGCGCGACCGTAAGCACCTGTGCATCGGTCCAGCCCCGTGCATATTTTCCGCTCCATCCTTCCGGCTCCGCTGCCGTGATTTTCACCCTTTGCTCTTCAATCATGCGCATCAACGCTTCCAGTTGCTCTTGCATCTCCAGATTTTCCCCATATACCTCCACAATCTCTTCACGCTGTTTTTTGTTCTTCCTGATCAGGGCTTCAACCTTTTCTCGACACGCCCTGTTTCTCTGAATCATCTCTTTTTTTCCCATTTGTTCGCCTCCTCTCACTCTCTGCGCCCCGCTCCGGCAGCTTCACCAGCATATATCTCAAATAGCCGTACCCGTAATATTCCGGGCTCACAACTCCCGCGCTCACACTGTCCTTGTCGATGTAGTACCCCTTGCGCTCTGTAGGGTCCACCCGAAATGCATCCCTACTGGATATGATTCTCACCTGTGGCACCGGCCTCACCAGATTTCTGCTGCAATTCCATCGCTTCTTCATAAGCGCCCCGTCTTCCTCTGTCCGGTGTGCATCCGTGTATTTGATAAATACGCCGCCAGGCGCCCGTAATTCCCGCTATCATCCAGTGGGAAAATCTTTACTCTCGTGTGCTGCTCGCAGGCCTTATACCACGCTCGCTGCACAATCTCTGGATCCAGTTTATTGATTACCATATGGTGATGCCTTGCGCCCTTGCTGCCTATCTCCATCACATGAATATATTTCAGCTCTTTGCCTTGCTTCCGGTACTCTTTCCGGCACTCCCTGAGAAATACCGCTATATCCTTCTCCATCTGCTCTTTGCTCCGCTCTTCCTTCCCCCTCTCTCTGATATAGTCAAGCACCAGGTGATAATCTCCATACCCGAAATTGGCATTCATCAGGATCCGCAGCTTCCTCTCCGCCTGATTTCGATTCACCTTCTTTTGCTCTTCTCTGCTTGCCTTGACTCTATCGCCTCTCTCTAACCCCTTTCTTCTATACCGGCTTGAATAGTATCTCTCCACCTCTATGGTCATTCCCGCTTTGGTGATCCTCTCCAGATACGGCATATCCTTCCCCCTGTGTCGGTAAGTTAATACTTTTATCAAGCCTGAAAGCGGCTTCCCGCCGCTCCTTTTTGCCCTTTTCAGTCCCCTGAATTTTTCGCCGGAAAAGCGCCGGCATTGCCGACGCCTCACCGATTATTTAATTTCTGCCGTGCTCGACGCACTTGCTCCGATCGTTCCGCCCTCAGACCGAATTCTCGTCAACCACCTTGACGGTCCGCTTCATTGACACGGTAACGCCCTTCATGCAAATCTTTGCTTGTATACCATTCGGCAGCTCAAGCGTTGCCGATACCACTCTGCCAATCAGAACCTCTTTCCCAAGCTCTGCCACCAAGTCATCAATGCTGTTCGTCCGGCTTGCGCCCTTAAACGCCTCTTCGCCAAACATCTCCTTGCCAAGCTCTTCCACGCGCTTCTCTGCCTTGGCGAACTCTTCCCGGTTCAGACCATAAATTCCCAACAACTCTTCTCTGCTGATCATCCCTTACCACCATTCTCTGATATAGCCGCAAAACCCCTTCAGTTTCATCACGGAATCCTCTGCGCGCCTAAGTCCGTCAACCGCCTTCTCCATGTCCTCTATGAACTGCTCTCTCGTACTCGGATAGCTATAGTCGCTGATTTTCCCCATCTTCTCCAGGCGCATCCGCATCAGTCCAATCTCTCTGGAAACCTGCTTGCGCTCCCGCTCTTCTCTCTCATCCCTTGTCACAGTCTCCGCCTCCTTTCCCGCTCTGTGCCTCTTTCTCATCCGGAACCGTGCCTTCCAGTGCCTTCTGCGCCGCATCAATGCTCTCGTGAAAGCTTTCCGGAACCCCTCCAGGAATCGAAATTGCGATCTCTCCCCGCAGTCTTTCCAGCTTCATGACCGCCGCCCTGACCTGTCGCTTCTTTGCGCCCTCTTTTGCCGCCGCCATATTCCTTCCCTCCCTTCTCACTTGTAGGCCATCCAGACAACCACCATCGCCAGCAGCAGCGCAATCCACGACACCGTAAACAGCGCTTCCGTCAGCGTTTCGTTCAAGTTCCGCTCCCGTGTCGCTGCCTCATACGCTCTTGCCCTTCTCTTGTTCATCATTCGCGCATTTCGTTCGGCTTCCAGGCGCAATTCTCGCTCCTGCTCCGCAATCTCTCTCAATGCAACGCATTCTTCTTCCATCTGCTCCAGTACAAGCCGCTGCTCTTCCGGTGTCGCATTCACTGCCCGCGCCATTTCCGGCCTCGCGCTCCATACGCGCACAATAGCCCCTTGTTGCCCGCTCTGCGTGTTCATTCCCTTGTTCCCTCCCGCTCTCTCTTCCTTCTTTCCAGCCCGACCGTCATCCGTGCCGCCTTTTCCAGCTCTCCGGCCGTCTGCTCCAAAATGCGCAAATCTTATCAATTTCCGGATAGTCAAAATCTTCTTTGAGTTGCTCCTGCAATACGCCCACCCATCCGGACATCAGTTCCAGAAGTCTTGTGTATCCGTCCATTCCTTCCCCTTATTTCCCTGCTTCTCCGGCCTAACAACCTCTCCGCCATAGGCGAGCTCATACTTCTTCACCTCTTCCGGCGACAACCTCCGCCGGTACAGCGCAAAGCCCCACGCTCGCACCATTTCGCCCATGCACTCGCGCTGATATCCGTAATCCTGTGTCTCGCAAAGCCCGTCCGTCGGCTGACAGCCCGGACCCGGCGGGCGCTCCATCAGATAGTATTTGTAGCGTATCATTTATATGCCTCCCGCCAGATTTGCCCGCGCAAGCGCCGCCGCCATCAGCGGAACCACGCTGTTGCCAATCTTCGCTACCTGTTCCGTCTTCGGGTATCTCTTTCCCGTCGCATCGTGGTCGATTACATAGCTCTTCGGGAACCCCTGTGCCAGCTTCATCTCTTCCGGTTTTAACATCCGGAAAAGAATATCCCGTATCTGATATGTCTCCCGCTTCCCGTCCATAATGCAGCTCACAAGCCCATAGTGTCCGCATGTCGTGATTGTCCTGATAGGCTCATCCAGCCCCACGCTATGCTCTGCCCGTAGAATGTCGTAAGAAAGCCCGCCGCTTCCGGTGCATCCGGAGTCTCTTCTGCTTCGCTTGCCTTGTCCATCACACAACTCACCATCCCGAAACGGTCTTTTGTCGTGATCGTCGCAATCGGGTCGGAAATCTGCTGCCCGCATCCCGTGCCGTAGTATTTGACCAGGAAGGCCGCAACCTCTTCACTACGGTCTTCCCCCGCCGCCCGGGCTTCGGCGTCCCGCTCCGGCCTTTCTGCATTTCTTCTAAAAACGCCTTCCCCAGTCTGAATGCCCCCGTTTTCGCACTGTTTCTGCTCCGATTTCTTCTCTACGCACACGCTCACAAGCGAATAGCGATTTGACGTGTCAATGGTCTTAATCGGCTCCGTAATTACCTGCCCGCGCGCATCTCCCGCTTTCGTCTCCCCGTGATACTGAATCAGGAACGGGAATGCCTTCTCTTTATCCAGAAAATACGGGTGCGGGTTCTCGACAATGTACTTGCGGATCCCGTTCGCAATTCGTTTCAGCGTCGCTTCCTTCAACGGGCGCTTCCGCGTAAAGATTGACTCTCCCAAATCAGAGAAATCCAGGCACCCCGCTACCGGAACCCATCTTTTTAGTCCGCCGCTCCCGTCCTTGCTGTGTGTCGGCTTCGGGAAAGCTATCGGCTTGCCGTCACTCCGTAATACCGCATACCACCGCTTGCGCGTTGTTGCCGCTCCGTAGTCTGCCGCTACCAGAACGCGACTTTCGAATGTAAACCCAAGCTCTTGCATCGCCTCCACAAATTCCTGATAGTCCTCGCCGTTCCGCTCTTTGATTCTGTGTCCGTTTTCGTCAAGCGGTCCCCAATCCTGAATTTCCTCTACATTTTCCATGAGAAGAACTTTCGGCAAATGCCCTGTGGCCTGTCGAATCTGCATGCACAACCGATGCACCGCCCACGGCAACATTCGCAATCCGCGCTCTCTCGGCTGACCGCCCTTCGCCTTGCTGTGACTCGTACAATCCGGGCTTGCCCACATCACATCTACAATGTCATCCGGCTGCAGATAGTTCGCAAGATCAACCTTGAACACGTCTTCCGTCAGGTGCAGCGCTTTCGGGTGATTGACAGTGTGCATACGGATCGCTTCCGGATCATGGTTGATCGCAATGCCCACCTCAACACCCGCCATCCTAAGACCTTCGGAAGCACCACCCCCTCCGGCGAACGCATCAATCGCAATATGACTCACAACCTTCTCCTTCCCATCCTTACTTCCCCATCCGCTTCAGTTCTTTACTGACGCGTATCAGAGTAACCCCTGTGAATATAAGATTGAGGCGCCTCTCCGTGATTGACTCCGCTCCACCAATGTCACTCGGAAGCTCGTCGCGAATAAGCTGCACTACTCCCGCGAGAATCTCCAACTGCTCCGACAAAGGTCTTTTACTCATGCCTCTCTTCCTCCTCAGCCCACCGGGCTATAGTCGTCATCGTATCGTCACTTTTTGTCCTCAGAAAACAGCTCGTGAATGCGAAGCTTGGACGTCGCCGCCCCAAGTGAATCTCGCGCCCGCTCAATGTCGGCGACAACCTCTTCGCAGCCTGTATCCGACAATGCGTCTGTATAGCCCCCCAGCAGGAGCCTCATTTCCGTAACTCTGAAGGCAATCAGCAATTTCACAGTGTCCTTAAAATCCATTCTTTACTCCTCCATCGTGCTCAAGCGCCGTAGCAGCCTATCAGCCGAGAGTCTAAGGTTTATGCATGTGTTCCGTGCGCTCTCTATGTAGCTGGATGCGCACTTGTGTGCGACGCCCTCGCCTCCACCTGTGCGTATTAACTTCTCTACCAACCGCAGCCCGTCCCTCGCCCTCAAGAGACTGGCCACAGTGTCGCGAATCTCTTCGTTCATGGCGCTGATACAGCTCAAATTTCATCGTCCATCTCACTCCTCCGGCAAATGCATCAATCGCAATATGACTCACGCCTCAACCCCCTCTATTCTCTCGAATGCGTCCGCGTTGATTATGTAGACCCATCCGTTTTCCGTTGTATGAATCCCGTAACCCCACGGGAACACACCTTGCCGCAGTCCCTTGCTCACAGTCATCTCTCCGACGCCGAGCAATCTTGCGGTCTCCTTTACCGTCAGTTTTCGGATTGCGCCCCTGCGCCGCTCCCGCGCGCGTATGCCGGCGCTTTCCCTCAAATCTTCCGCGCTCGCCTCCCGCCTCGAAAAATAATCAGCATCCAGGCCGAGCGCGATTGCAATCTCTCGTTGCACAGATTCCGGCGGCACTCTGTCTCCGGACAAATACAGGCTGATTGATCCCTTCGTTTTTCCGGTAATTCCGGCTACCTGTGTTTGTTTCAGATTCAGTTCCTGCATCGCCTTTCTTAATCTCTGTCCGAACATAATGCTCCTTTGCAGGCTTCTTTACTGAAAAGCCCCTATATCAATTCCCCGCTTCCTCTGCAGTCAGTCCCAGTGCAATGGCCAGTGTATTTGCCAGCATCGCCTTGCCCAGCGCGTTTCTTCCGATGTAGCCAAGCATCCGACGCACAGCACAGTCTTACACATGCGCTTTGCGCGCCCCTGACATGTTCGCTCGCTCCCGCATAGCTTTCGTTCTTACCTTGCCGTGTAAGGAATGCCGCTTCGCTCAAGCCTTCCTCTGCCTGTAAAAGATCCCGCATTGTCTCCCGAATTTCATCGCGTGCGCGTTCAATGGCTTCAATCAGTTCTTCCCGCTCTCTCTCTTTCATTCTTTCTCCTTGTCATCCTGACTTTCCTTCTTCAAATCAGATTTGATCACACGTCCAATTTTTTCCCCGGCTTCTTCCAAATCATTAATCGCTCGTTGTACACGAAGCCAGCCCGAAAAAGTGATATTCAGCCCAATTTCCAAACGTTCCAGCCTCTCCCGAGCACGCTTTATCCCTGCGCTCCCCTCTTTCAGCAGCTTCTCATCACTTTTCTCTTTCTTTTTCACTGTGGCGCTGTCCCTTCCTCTTCTGCTCGCGCCATGCTCTCTTTCAGTTCTGCCTGTGCATCCTTAAAGCTCCGACCGGCTGCCCTTAAACAGCAGCGCGCCTTTTTGAGCTTCCAGTGATAATCTCCCAGGCTGTCCGGCATAATGCCTTTGGAATCTGCCAGCGCCATCGTAATTAATCTGACACATCCGTCCGTAGCTCTCCGCGTGCTGATAGGTATAATTCCTTCTCCGCGGTCCGTCTTGCCGAGAAGCATGTCCTCACTATTTGCAATCGCGATCCCTGTGTAGGTTCCCATTTTCCACATCGCATCAGCGTCAAGTTTCGATATTCCGACCAGCTCGACCAGCTCGTGCGTATACGCCAGCGCTTTCCGCGCCGCCGTCTCACCTTTTGCAATCAGCTTTTTGAAGCGCACGCTTTGCGGGCTTGCGTCTTCTCCCATATCTCGCCAGTCACACACCGTGATTACATCCCGCGCAATCCAGCGCAGTAATGCATCCGCCTTCGGACTGTGGCAGCTCTTCACCAGCTCCCGCACGCCCGCTATGTTAAAGAGCGCCGTCTCGTGTTCTTTCTCGTCCGCTCCGGCCAGCATCTCAAATGCCACCGAATCAGGGTCCAGAATCTCCCACGCCATGTTCTCATCTATGTTGCCAAGCGCCTCACAGATATCTCTTGCGACCAGCCATCTTCCATGCCGGTCAGCAATCACCGTCACGCGCCCGAATTGCTTGTTCTTAAAAATTCGCTTCTGAAAGACCTTTTTCATGTTCGTGCCGCTCCCTCTGCGCTTACTGTTTCAGCGCTCTCTTCTTCTTTCTCTCTTCTGCATCCGCGCTCGCCGTTACATAGCCGTCCATGAACCCGAGCAAAACGCGCTGCGTTGTCTCATCCATGTGACTAAGCATCTCTAAAATCCGCTCAAGCTGCGGCTTCTGCTTGTAGTCAAGAAGCTGTTCCATGGTTTTCTCCTTTCTTCGTCACATATTTGCGTTTCTTTGTGTTTATGCCACAAGTATATGTTGGTAGTTTGCATATGTCAAGCGGTTTGTTGCATTGTTGCTTTTTTTCGTATATACTCACGGAAAAGGAGGTCTATCTATATGGAGCCTATTTGTATTCGGGTAAAAGAGCTTAGATTGGCTCTTAAACTCACCCAAGAAGAATTCGCTGCGCGTCTCGGCGTCCGGCGCGGCGCTATTGCCAATTACGAGGTCGGACGCAATCCCCCTACCGAATCCGTCAAAGCTCTCATCTATAGGGAATTTTCTGTTTCCCCTGATTGGCTGGAGTACGGATCCGGCGAAATGTTCGCGCCGAACGCTTCGTTCGACCTTGACACCTTCGCGCGGAACCACGGTGCCACGGAACTGGAGTTGCGTATTGCCAAGGCTTTCTTCTCCGTGGATCAGGAAACGCGGGCGGTCTTTCTTGCACAATTCCAGCGCTTCCTCGCGGAAAGCGAAAATGAAAAACCGCAGGCGGTCACAAAGACCCCTGCGGAAATGACGGACGATGAAATTCATGCACACGCGCTGGAAATCGAACGGCAAATGCTCTTAGAAAAAAGAGCCGCGGCAGAATCCTCTGCATCGACGCAAGGCGTCAAAGAAGCATAATTCAGTAACCGGACAAAAAAAGCCCCCGCAGTTCGCGCTGCGGAGGCTTCTCCCAGACCAAACAGGAACATCTGATCCAGTGACTCTTTAGATATTTTATCATAGTCCCGTTTGGTCTTTCAAGGAATAAAGACTATGGGAAAACGAAATCCAAACCACTATGGCTGTGTGACAAAGCTAAAAGGCAAGCGTTCCAGACCGTGGATTGTCAAGGTCACAGTCTATGACGCCGAGGGGCGTGCGCGCCAGGTGCCCGTTGACTATGCCGAGACAGAAGAACAAGCAAATATCATTCTCGCACAGTACAACAACAACCCTTGGAATATTGACCGGAACAAGGTCACTCTATTTGAGCTACATCAAAGGTGGCTTGAAGTGAAAGCGCCGGCTTTAGGTTCCAGTACACAAGCCTCTTGCCGAACCGCTTTCCGTCACTGTGAAAAGTATTACGGCATGAAATATCGCGCCCTTCGCACCTATCACATGCAGGATTGTATCAATAACTGCGGCCGCGGGCATTCTATCCAGAACGCAATCAAAGTTCTGTGGTTTCACCTCGACCGCTTTGCATTTGAGTGCGACATCATAGATAAAATGTACTCACAGCTCACAACAACCGATGCGGCCACGCCATCAAATCGAACTCCATTCACAGAGAAGCAAATTGCTTCCTTGTGGGCAATCCAAGACCAGCCCTGCGTTGACATTGTACTGGTCTTCCTCTATACCGGCTTCCGGCTCTCCGAGTTGCTCGATATGCGCGCCAGTCAGGTTGACTTATCCGCCCTCACATTTCAGGGCGGCGTCAAGTCCGCTGCCGGAAAGAACCGTCTCGTCCCCATCCATCCGCGTATTCTGCCGATCGTCCAAAAATGGCTCGCCCAGGGCTCCCAATATTTGATTCTCATCGAAGGTGCCAAAATCAAACCGGAAAGTTTTTATCCGTACTGGTATCGCGTTATGAAAAGTATCGGTGCAACCGATAAAACTCCGCACTCCGCGCGCCACACATTTGAGACGCTGCTGGATAATGCGCAGGCAAATCGCAAGTGCATTGATTTACTCATGGGACACCAATCAAGGGATATCGGCAATCGCGTTTATAATCACAAGACGCTCGACCAGCTTCGGGAAACCATCCTGCTTCTCAAATAGCGCATTTTGCCCAATTCCACTTTTCCTGCCATTTTCCCTGTATGGTTTTCAGTAAACTAGAAACATTTAAGAAACAAAAGAGCCGTGAAAGCCTGTATAATCAAGGCTTTCACGGCTCTTTCTAAATAATAGAAGTTGTGCCATCGTCTTTTCACAGCTTGTCACAGCCTTGTAAACTCTACAAAGTTTACCGTTTCTCACTCTGATTCTTCCCGTGTTTTTTTCCC
>BNJV01001447.1_pt1 | contig 41207 bp, 54 predicted proteins | sample 8540591 | NCBI WGS metagenome assembly BNJV01 (sample SAMD00202457, study PRJDB9452) | human saliva metagenome | host: Homo sapiens
AAAAAGAGGAGGGTGCCACCCTCCTCTTTTGTTTTTGCGTGCATTAAAATGCTAACAAAATACTTATTTCCTTTAACTATTATTATATATTATCTACTATTTGTAAATAGTGTTGTATACTATAGGTGTTACTGCCCTGTAAGAGTATAATACATTTGTGACAAGTGAATAAAAAAATGAGAAGGAACTCTGTTATAATGAAGTTGCTTAATCCAAACATTACAACAAAAAGGAGTTTCTTCTCATGCATTCTATTATAACTGAAGAATTAAGATTTCGTAAACGAGTATGTGAATATGCTATAAAGTATGGAAATAATGCTGAAGCTGCACGCCGTTATCATACTAGTAGACAACAAGTACAACGTTGGGTGAAGCGTTTCGACGGGACTATCGATTCACTTCGATTGTATAGTCGTAAACCACATTCTCATCCTAATCAACACACTGAGGAAGAACTAGCACTTATCAAGCGTATGCATTCTAAGTTTAAACATGAAGGGCTGTCTCAAGTATATGTTGAGGCAAAAAAGCGTGGTTATAAACGCTCATATGGCTCTATGTGCCGACAAATAAGGTGTCACATTAAAGAGAAAAAGGTTGTTAAATCTGTTCCAAAAAGCAAGTGGAAACCAGATCTAGTAACATATCCAGGAGAAAAGGTTCAGATTGATATAAAATACGTACCTCGCGAGAGTTTAGCCTTTTCAACACAAGGAAAATCTTACTATCAACTTACAGCTATTGATGAGTTTTCTAGAAAGAGAATTCTAAAAATTATAGATGAAAAAAGTGTTACTAATACAAGTCGGTTCTTATTAAATTTAGAAGCCAAAATGGGATTTCCTATTCATACAATACAAACAGATAATGGTCGTGAATTTACAAACTATGGAGTAAAAGATCGAGAGTGTTTATTTGATATTGTATTAAAAAGATTAGAAATAGAGCATAAAACGACAAGACCATTTTCTCCGTGGCAGAATGGAAAGGTAGAGCGCAGTCATCGAATTGATAGTGAGAGATTTTATTCTCGTAAGTTTAATAGTATGGAGAGTTTTCTAAAAGCACATAGTCGATATGCTAATAGATATAATAACATTGCACAAAAAAAGTCTTAAACTTTAAATCACCAAACCAAGTTATAACAGAGTACTTTATGAATCAAAAGGCATAGGTATTTGTCACAAATGTTTGATTACTCTAGAGTTATATACTATAAATGTTACCGCCCCATACTGGTAACAGAAAGGGGGTGTATTAAAATGTTCGAAATACTTATTTCTTTCACAATATCTATCGTAGCAGGTATAACGTGCCATTATATCTGCAAGTGGCTAGATAGATATTAGGCCGGTAACTAGCACAAAAAGAGGAGGGGTGCCACCCTCCTCTTTTGTTTTGCGTGCATTAAAATGTTTGCAAAATACTTATTTCTTCATCTAATATTATATTACACAATTTATCATTATTTGTAAATGGTCAGTAATTGTTATAAAAAAACAGGATGGCAACCCTGCTTTTTGTAGGGTCTATTTTTCCTTAGTTTGGCTGAATAACCAATCTCTAATGCCTTCTATATTATAAGCTACAGACCATGTGTACATATGGTTGCCATCTTTAAATACGGTGTAATTAATAGGAGCCTTTTGATCGACTGTAGCTTTCACCAATGCGTCGAATTGTTCTGGTGTAGAATGGCTATCCCACATAGGAGAGGTTGCAATTTTAGTGCCTAAGTCGGCCCAATTTTTAGTAGCTGTATTCATGCCAGGATATGCTTTGTCATCACCTTCGGATACGAGTATCCACAATTTTTTATCCTTTAATACTTTCATTTCCTCTGTATTCCATTGGCATGCTACGAGGAATTGAGCCGTAAATAAATCAGGATGTTTGTCGCTAATGGCGATGTTTGCCATACCACCTTGAGACTGACCAGAACCATAAATTCGGTTCTTATCAATTGGATATGTAGCGATGACATGATGTAATAGATTATCTACTAAGGTAAGACCTGGAGTCCATTCATTTTTATCAGTAGTCATCATACCAAGTGTATCTACTAAATCTTGAGTGTATTGAGGGGCAACGATCATGGCTTCATGTTTTGCTTGTTCCTCAGGGGCTAGCGAAAACAGTAGCACCATTACCTTGGAATAGTACCGTGCGATTATCATTGATATTGGCACTGGAGTCAGCTATGAAGAAATATAGAGGGTATTGTTTTGATGCATCATAGTTTTTCGGTAAAAATACATTGTAAGGAATGCTATTACCCGTAGTTGGATCTGTGTAAATATATGTTTTAAACTCATCCATAATAGTAGATGCCATAGATGTATTGATTACGCTCGTTTGTGAAGGGCCGTATATAGTACCTGTTTTAGTCACTACCGGTTGAACTTGTGTGACTGTAACGTTTAAATTAGGCAATTTACGATCGGAACGCAGCGGTGCATCGACGCCTACAGCACCATTATTTTTAGGTTTATTAGGGCGTGGTGCTAATACGAATGGTGTAGAGTTTTCATATTCAAATTCCACTACAACGTATTGATCAGCTGCTGTAGCTTTGGAGTTTTTGTCTTTTTTACTAGCTTTGACCGTATTTGTTTGTCCTACTGTTGTATCTATTTGAGGGGCACCATTGTGCAAACCTTTAGCTGTAGATTTGTAATTTTCTTTCAGTTCAGGCACAGAATTAGTATAGATATTGTTGATTGTTTTGCCTTCTACCGTGAAAGTATTGAGCGCTAGTGCACTTTCTTGGATTGCTTTCTGGATATTTGATGATGATAGCCGCTATTTTTTCACCATCACCATAAATTTTTGGCACTGCTGTTACAGATTGCATGCCGTACGCTTCTGTTTGATGAGTCTTAACTTCAGAGGTAGCAGTGGTAGAGCTTTGTACTAGAAATAGTAGTAGCCATGTCCGTAGCAGCTAGTACATTTGTCGTGGAAAGTGTGCCTCAGCACAAGGGCCATTAATAAGATTTTATTCATCATATCTCCTTATTTTACAGCGTTTATCAAAATATTGATTATATTATATAATAAAATTAAATTTAGTGCAATTAATTAGAATTCGTGTAATTTATAATTACATACATTGGATAGGTAATCTTTATGTATTGATAGAGAAATATAATGTAGTAGGAAATTAGTAGTAGATTTTGTAAGATAGTATAATAGAAACAACAACAATATGACATGGCGCAATATTTACGATAGTTAGGAGTGTATCAATGGTAGCCGACCAAGCATGGGAAAGTATATTACAAATAAAAACAGCAGGTCGTGATGATAGTCGTTCGGATACAGAGCACCATCCATATGAGCCAACGGATTATTGTGTTCTTGAACGCCTTGCCAATAGTGGTTATATTACGAAACAAAATACCCTCATCGATTACGGCAGTGGCAAGGGGCGCGTTAGCATATTTATGGCTAATCAGACGCGGTGCCATTCCATCGGTATCGAATACGATGAACGATTATATGAAAAGGCTCTGATTAATGGTGAAAGCCCAGCAGCTCGTAATCGTGTGAGTTTTGTGCTGGGTGATGCGGCGCTCTATGAATTGCCAGCTCAAGCAGATCGATGCTTTTTTTTTAACCCTTTTGCACTGCATACTATAAAATGGGTACTAGGTAATATCTTTGATTCTTTATATCATCATCCAAGAGAAATTCTACTATTCTTCTATTATGTTAACGAAGAAGTAGAGAATTTCCTAAATAACCACGTGCGCCTCGAAGCAGAAGAAATAATACAATGCGGTGATTTATTTCAAGAAAATGATGAAAAAGAACGCATATTGGTATATAGAGTAAATGTGTTTTAGTAAATTGACCTTAATATTGGCTAATGATAGTATGTGAATATAGATTAAAGTAGTATTGGAGGTGTAGTATTGGATAATTTAGAAAAGTTTAATACAGATAATTTTGTTATGTATAAGACACAAGATGGTTTAACACAAATTGAGTTATATGAAATAGATGGTGATATTTGGCTTAATCAAGAACAAATTTCTGAATTATTTAATACTACGAAACAAAAATATTGGTAGACACCTAAAAAAACTGCTTTTAAAGATGGTGAATTAGATATTAATTCAGTTGTAAAGTATTATTTTTATAACTGCACGAGATAATAAGAATTACAAAAATGCATTTTATAATTTAGAAGCTATTTTAGCAGTTGCTTTTTAGGGTTGGGATCAAATAGAGGCGTTCAGTTTAGAAATTGGGCTAATACTACATTACAAGAATATTTGAAAAAAAGGATTTGTTATTGATGATAAAAGATTAAAAAAATCCAGACGGAAGACCTGATTACTTCGATGAGTTACTAGAACAAATTAGAGATAATCGTGCTAGTGAAAAACGTTTTTTTATCAAGGGCTGATTCTACTAAACCAAATATGGCATTGACTAGCTGGAGTGGTGAGATAGTCCGTAAAAATGATATATATATAGCCAAAAAAATTATTTACTAGAAGCTGAACTTAGTATATTAAATCGATTAGTTACAGCTTTCCTAGAAATTGCAGAATTAAGAGTTTCATTAAAGAAAACTTTGACTCTTGATTTTTTTGGAAAAATAGTATAGATAAATTATTGAGCGATAATGAGCTATCGATTTTTAGTAAATAATGGTTCAATATCTAATGAAGTAATGAGGGAAAAAAAGTGTCTTTAATCTATGCTGAATTTGATAAAAAGAGAATTGAGTATAATAAAGCTATAGCGGATGAAGAGGATTTTTATAATCTAACAGGTAATGATGAACAATCATCTATAGATACAGTATGGATGCATATAAAAGAAATTAATAAAAAAATAAATTCTATAAGTTGCTAAAAAGATATCCTTCAGGGGATATCTTTTTCTATTATCTTCAGAAAATCCGCATATTTTCTGATATAATAATAGATTAGAGAGTATAAAAATTTATTTTTCTATTCACCATGGTATGTATTGATTCGTAATGATTAATCGTAGTGATTAGGGCTGAGTATATACCATAAAGGAGGAACGTATGGAACGCGTATCAGCAAGTCTTATTGAAGAAATTCGCAATGCCTTAGTGGAGCGTTATAATCGTGATCAAGAAATTCAGCAAATGATTGAGGAAATCGGTGCTGAGGAAGGTCTCAACGAAAAAGAATTGTCTGTTATTTACCAAGCCTATTTAGAGGTTAAGGAACGCATGCAGTATACGGAGAATTTGATGGAATTGTGGAATCAAATTGAGGTCGTTCAGGACCGCATGAGCATGCTTAATTCTTATGAAAGCTTGGAACGCGATTTATTTGGCGATGTTCTTTCCTTTGATAAACCGATGGGCTATGGTGCGTCCAATCAAGATAATTTAGACTATGCAATGGAGCAAATTAAGTTACACGATATAGATCATGACCTCGAAGATATCGACCTTTCTAAGGAATATCCCATTGATGATCAAGATGATGTTTATGTTGATGAACATTCAACAAATAAGAAAGTTACATCTAGTCGTTATGAAGTCAATGAGGACGATTTTGATGATGAAAGCGTATTAGACAGAGATATTCGTACATCTTTAGATCCTTATGATATGGTGAATTCTTTGTTATACTCCAAACAATCTGGTGATGATACAACTAAAACCAAACAACAAAAGGAAATCGATAAGCTTATCAAAAAACAACTGAAACGCGTAGAAGAAGAATGGGCGAAGCTTTCAGGTAAAAAGGCTAAAAAAGATAAGAAAAAGAAAGATAAAAAGAAAGACAAAGATACAAAGAAGGACTAAAAAAGACAAGCAGTCTAAGAAAGAGTCCGAATTAGTAAAAAGAATCTAAGAAGTCCAAGAAGGACAAAGAGTCCAAAAAAATAAGAAGGACAAGGATTCTAAAAAGATAAGAAAGACAAGGATGCTAAGAAGGATAAAAAAAGCTAAGAAATTAGAAAAAGTCTTGAAGAAAGAATCCCAAAAGTCCACAAAAAAAGGACTAACTGTAGATTTTCGTAGATGACCACGGCCAGAAAAACTACGGATAAGGGCTGTGGAAAATGCAAGAGGTGCAAAGGGGTCACGGTGTAGAAGATATTAAATCGATTGTCGATATTAGTATGAATAGAGGAACATATGAATATCATAGTTATATCTGATAAAGAGAATGCTGAACGTAGGGAGAATGTTTGTAATGAATTTGGTAAACATAATCTAGAATTCAGTTTCTTTGATGCTATTATGGCGAATAAAATGTCAAAAGAAGAGCTTACAACAAAAAGCATTGAAGGATACTTTTTGACTCCTAGCGAAATTGGATGTGCTTTTAAGTCATATTGGTGTCTATAAGAAATTTCTTAAGTCTAATCAAAAAAAGTATTATGATTTGTGAAGATGATATATTCATTACAGAGTATTTTGATAAAAACTGTTATAGAAAAAAATTAGAGAATTTGTTGAATCTAGTGGTGAGCCACGTTTAGTAGTACTACAAAAAAAGTATTTATCATCATAAACGCGTACAAAATATATCTGAGAATATGAATATTTACTCTGCTAGAAATTTATTTTTGTACTCATGGCTATATTATTAATAGAGTCTGCATTTCATAATATTACATCTATTCAAAAATCCTGTGCGCTTTGAAATTGATGCGTTTAAGTTTTATTATTGGTTAAATCTTTGTAAATTGTATTGTTTAGATAAAAGATCTTATACTACAACAGGACGAAGAAGTAATGGCATCTACTGTAGATTCTGGGACAAGTTCAGATTCTAGTGGTGAGTCTCAACGTACAGCAAAGAAAAAAATAGTGCTTATAAAGAATTATATAGACAATTGTCTCTAAAAGGTAAAAATTATCAGTCAGTATAGACGATTTGAAAAAAAGCATGTTACAAGATGTTTGAGGGCTTAGATTACTAAAAATAATTTTTATAGATAACAATTTATAGAGGGAAAATAAATACCATAGATAATTAGTAATTAGTAAATAATATTTTTAAATTACTAATTACTATAATTAGGTTAAAGAGGATAGATAGTTATGAATCGATGGCAACGGTTATTTGAAGGTATAAAAACAGAAATTATGGCTTTTTTTATTTTTCTGTTTTATTAACTATCTTTAGAGTGGTATTTCTTTGGATATTTCAGTCACAGTTAGCTACGGTTCCTATAGAGGAAATACTAAAAATCCCTATGGTTTGGTTTTTAGATTAAGCCTTAAAACAGTTGGTACCATCTGTTTATTTGGATTTATATTAGGTACATTAGTACAAACTTTTGTACCCAAATGGCCGTCTTTACGTCTTAAACAAATTATATATTCCATTGCAACTATTTTTACTAACATTTTTTATTTTTTTGGGACGAATTCCATTTTATAAAATCTTTAACTCTTCTTATAATATGATGCTTATCAATGGTAAACATGATGATATTGGTGCTATTATTAACACAGCTATTAATGAGTATAATGCTTTTTTTATATTATTTGTGCTATTGTTATAAGTGTTATATTAACAGGATTTTTGTTAAAAAGTACTATCTATTAGTACAAAAAAATATAGTATTAATAATGTAATTAGCACTAAATGGTATCCAAAGACAAAGCTTGCTCAGTGGATAACAGGAATAGGTTTAGTGATTGTATTTAGTTTGATATTTGTAGTATTCCGTTTCGGTGGTGCTTTAAACTATACAAATTCCATTAACTGGGAAAGTGCAGCGCGACTTAATTCTAATCTATTAAATGAAACGATTTTGGATGATGCACAAGCATTATACCGTGTAAAGTCTATTGCGAAACGGACCTCAGAATTAGAGGATATTCATTTAACGCCTGCTGAATTACATGAAAAAATACAATCCATTGGCGGTAATTCTAGCAGTACACGATTTGATGAAGCTTTCACAAAAACGATAACAACAGAGCGATTACAGCAACAACCGCAATCTATTAATATCATTCTCGGTGAATCCTATGGATTGTGGCCATTCCTTGCTGAATTTAACGAACCTGGTGCCTACCTTGTAGAGCAAGGTCGCAAATATGCAGCCAGCCCACAGTCGATGGGTACACAAATGGCTTTGGCTCAAGGAACGGGTACGATGCCAGCCATTATTGGATTGTTAACGGGTATGCCGGATACGGGGATGTATCCAAATTATAACGTAGGCATGTTACAAGAACCGTATGGTCTCGGTATTGGACCGGTTATGAAAAAACTCGGTTATAAAACGGTATTTTGGTACGGTGGGTTTAGTACGTGGCAAAATGTTAAGAACTTTGCGTTGGAACAAGGATTTGATGAATTCCACGATGCATCCGAAATGCCAAGCGATGAAGAAAACGCTTGGGGCGTAGCTGATGGAGATATGTTCAAGGCTATCAATGCATATATGGACAAACATCGTGGCGAAAAAATCATCAATGTCATCATGACCACATCAAATCATCCTCCATATAGTGTGAATGTGGCGAAGGAAGGCTATGATGCGGATAAGGTTCGTAAGAACTTGCCAGATTCCATTGCGAATACGGATCAACATATTAACGAAATGGGACATATTTGGTATGCAGACCATGTGATGGGCGAATTTATCAGCAAAGAGGAACAAGCTGATCCAACATTGCTGTTTGTCATCACCGGTGACCACAGCGAACGCTTTACCTTTGCGCGTGAAGAAGGTCTTAAGGTGGCCTCTACGATCCCAATTATTTTCTACGGCCAAGGCATCAAAAAAAGAATGGCTTTCACCAGATGCATTCGGCATGAGCATTCAAATTATTCCGACATTAGCGGAACTTGTTGGCCGTACGGGTCAAACCTATGAGGCTATGGTACCAAGTTTGTTTAATCAAGGACCATTCGTGTTCAACCATCGTTTGTGGATGGATAAGACTGGAATTTACGTAGAAGATGAAAAATGCCGCAAGCCTATGCGAATTATATGAAAACTATGCGGGAACTTACGGCATGGCGGTTAAAAACATGGGGATGTTATACAATAATTGTAAATAATATATAGAATTAGTAATCGGGAGTTTTTTTCTATTTATGAATACATCTAGCTTTTTCTTATGAACAATTCTTTCATGGTCGTTCAGCTATGTTTATTGTTCCTCACGAAGATGACGAAATCAATATGGCTGGTGCCACTATATATGGGGCGATACAAGAAGGGCTAGAAGTATATGTAGTTTTCCTTACAAATGGTGATTACGAATATACTTTTGATGTGCGACGTAATGAGGCCTATCAAATGGCTAAGGAAATTGGGCTATCTCAAGAGAATATTATTTTCTTAGGGTTTGGCGATTTTATTGGTCACGATATTATTCAAAATAAATCGGGTATTATCAATAGCCATGCTAATCATGATAAAACCTACGGTCTTGATTTTTCTAGTCTTGTTATGAATGAGGCTCAACCTTATTCTTGGTCTGGTATCATCCAGTCTTTAATTGATGTTATGCTGCACTTTAAACCAGATACAATCATAGCTACGGATTATGATACGCATGTCGATCATAGGTTATGTACAATTACAGTAGCGAATGCAATAGAGTGGATTATAAAATATACCGATTTTAGACCGCAGTTTTTTAATGGATTTGCTTATGCAACAGGATATGAAACAGTTGATGATTACTATGATAATAATCTATTATCCACAATAATCAATAAGCGAGCACTGCCATCAAATGAATTTAGTACAGGAAATCCTACACTATCTTGGACGCATCGTCTTCGAATTCCTGTTCCTTGTGATTGTCGAGAAGGGTCATTAGTTACTAATCCTATTTTTAAGGCAATGGCAGCCCATATGAGTCAAGAAGGCTATAAAAGAGGGGCACGCCTTATAAATGGAGATCAAGTATTTTGGAGGCGAAGAACAGATAATTTAGCATTACATGCAGAAATAACTGTATCTTCTGGCGAGGCTTCATATCTTAATGATTTCTTGCGTTTTAATATAGCAAATGTGAAATTAAATTCATATAATCCTGAGGATTATATGTGGATACCAACGATAGATGATATGGAACGTAAGGTCCATATTGCGTTTTACAAAACTACAGTTCTACAGGTTATACAATTATTTGGTAATGTACATAATACTTATAATTATTGCTCTATTCGTATAGAAATGAGTAATGGTAAGCAGATTTTATTAAAAAGAAATTGCTTATATGGGACAAGGTATATCTTATGTTTTTGATGAACCTGTTTCCTTAGAATGGATTGATATATATATAGATAAACAATGTTTAGGTTTATCTGAAATAGAGTTGTATAGTAATAATAATGATATATATGATTATTGTCATATATTAGCAGATAATCAGTTTATGTATGATTGGATTGTATATCCTGGTGAAAAAAATTCCAATGATTACTCCTTATATTGAAAGTCTCAGAAAAAGATACAATTACATATGGTAAAACAGCACAAGAAAATACTTATAAGTGGATAATTAATGGCAAATATGTTGATATCATTGCATTACAGAGTACAATTGAGCGAGAGTTAAGTACTAGCCCTTTACAATTACGATTAGAGTCTAGTGATGGACTGGTATTTTGTGAAGCTACGATTCGTAAGGGCAGTTTTAAGGATTGGTGTTTGTTAAAATGGAATCAATTACAAGATAAATTGGCTTATATAAGGGCTAAATCAAAATATAAACAGGGATATAAAGCGGCACAGGCACATAAACAAGGAGGTATATAATCATGGAGAATCAGAATAGACCATTAGTATCTATTGTTATTCCTGTGTATAAAGCAGAAGATTATATTGGTAAATGCATCGAAAGTTTACAACAACAAACATACAGTAACTTACAAATTATCTTAATTGAAGATGGGTCACCCGATTCCAGTGGGCGTATTTGTGATGACTATGCTGCTAAGGATGATAGAATTACTGTTATACATCACAAACAGAATATGGGTGTTAGTAAGACCCGTAATGATGGATTAGCTATTGTAAAAGGGGATTATATTGCCTTTTGTAGATGGTGATGATTATGTAGCACTCATCTATGATAGAAGATTGTTTAACAACAATTGATGAGAAACAAGTAGATGTAGTTGTCTTTGATATTGCTGTTGTAGAAAATGGTAAGACAAGTCCCCGTCATATGGATGAACGTTATTTCATAGATATTAAAAAGTACATATACCGCATTGATTGAGGATAAAATTCCGAACTATTTATGCAATAAATTCTTTAAAGCAAATGCTTGGAAAGAAATTCGATTAAAAAGAAAATACAGATTTCGAGGATTTAATGATTATGCCATTAGTTTTTTTAAAAATCTTTCATCTGTATACTATTTACAAAAAAACACTCTATTTTTTTACAACTGTGATAATGAAAAATTCCATCACGAGTAACTGGAGTGCAAAGAGTAAATATGGATTGTTCTGTTCCTATTTATATCGTCAACCATTAGCTGAAGAATTGGGCATGACAGACTTTGTGCGATACTGTCGTCATAGAGCCATACGTAGTGCTGTAGGTGGAATTGGTTTTAACTTAGCAAAACCAGAACTACAAGAAAAACAAGTTGAGCATATGTTAGAGTATTTAAAACAAGAGGAACAGTCTTCTGATATGCCTGCTATCGGTGCTAAATATCAAGTATTATTATATGGTGCACTCCACGCACCGTTCATTTCAAAACTGTATGGACATATGATGTTTGGATTAGAACGAATCAAAAAAATCTTTTATAATTGAATAGGTAATTAATTTTATATCTAGATTGAAAATAGATGAATATTGAGGCAACTTATGTCAACAATTACAGCTATTATATTAGCTCGCAACGAAGAACAGCATATAGCAGACTGCATAAAAAGCATTCAATGTGCAGATGAAATACTTGTCATAGATGATGGTAGTACAGATAGAACAGTTGAAATAGCAGAAACTTTAGGTGCTAAGGTTATATCTCATGCATTAAATGGAGACTGGTCTCAACAACGACGATTTGGTATTAGTCAGGCATCATGTGATTGGATATTATTTATTGATTCGGATGAACGAGTTTCCCCTGAATTAAATGATGAAATAAGAAAAGCGATACAAAGCGGAGAAAAAAAGGCTTATTGGTTATCTCGACATAATATATTTCATTATAACTCTGCCACTCATGGCTCTATGCGACCAGACAAGGTATTGCGCTTGATGCCAACAGAAGGAGCGACCGTAGAGGGTTTTGTGCATGAAACCTTTATTAGCCCATTTCCACAAGATACGTTAAAAGGGAAACTGTTTCATTATACCTATGATAACTGGACCCAGTATTTCAATAAGTTCAATAAATATACATCAGCAAATGCTGAGAAATATCATGAACAAGGAAAATATTGTTCTTTTTGGAAAGATATTATCTTTCGCCCTCACTGGGCATTCTTTAAGATATATATTTTTGCAAAAGGGATTCCTTTGATGGCAAAATAGGTTTCATCTTATCCTTATATCATTATATGTATACTGTTACAAAATATGTAAAATTAGTATTACTTAAATAAATCAAACGGAAGATTGTGATTTATTTTAATGTGAGAAGAATTAAGGGGATATATGAGGATTTATAGTGAGAGAAAGCCGTAATATATAATGAGTGAACAATTTTTTTCTATCCCTACAACAAAATATAAAATTAATGATATGGGCTCCTATTTTTAAGTAGCATATTCCGTATAATATTTATGCGTATCTATAATCCATATACTACGTGGCAAGGTCGATGGAAATCTGTTTTAGGTGCACTACGCTATGGTTTTTGGTGGGGCATGGACTTTGATGCGTATGTATTTTTTTAGTACCTTTTAGTACTTGTTACGATTCCAGCATTATGGTTTGATACGTATCATCAATGTGAAGATATAGTACGCCTTATTGGATTAACTCTTTACTCTTGTGTATTATATGTCTGCGTTTGCAGGTAAGATGATCTTTTTATAAGCATTTCCATGATACCTATAATTATATGGTTCATTATGGTAAACATGCAGAAAAGAATAATCTTATCGATGTTTTTTCAACCAAGATAGAGGTTTATTAGTATTAGTTGGATTTATTCCGGTAGCTATTATTTCATGGTTAGCTGGTAGTGTATTTTTATCTTTGCCATCTATTCCTTATCCTGCTATGGATAATACATGGATGACAGTAGTATGGAATATATTGCTAGTTATTGTATCGGTTGTTGGATTTTATTGGTTCCGTTATGGTGGTACCTTATCTCATGATGATAAGCCAGAATGGGATACGATTCCTACAGTTGTAAAAGAAGACATTTTCTTTGCTCGTGCGACTGTACCTGATTTATGCGCATTGGAAACCGTTTATAAAAATCCATTGCGTTCTGAGTATACTGCATCTGAAGAAGATATTGATAATGCTATTAATCGTGTTGTACCTTGTGAATATAAAGATAATTGGCATGAACTTGATAATCCGCTATATACTTTTAAAAAATTTGCTAAAGGTCCTAAGATTACGAAACCTAAGCATATTTTCTTTATCGTTGGTGAAAGTATCCCTCAGTGGTCGTTAGATGAAACGCATAAATCTCTTAATATTTGTACAGGATTATGGAATTTTAAGGAGCAATCGCATACAGTCCAAATTCCTAATTTTTTACCGGCAGGTAATGTATCAAGACCTTCTATCGTAAGTCTTATGAGTGGTATCTATGATGCGGGATTAGAAATCAATGAGAGAGAAAGTTTCTGGAAGGGTGCATTTCCTACATCCTTTGCACATCAAATGAAGCAACTAGGATATCAAACTATATATTGGTATGGTGGTAATGCATCGTATGGTAACTTCAATCACTTTGGGAAGGCTCAAGGCTTTGATAAAGTAGAAAGTGCTTCTATCTTTTGTGGACCTGATGCTCCTAAAACATGGGTTGGTGTCTATGATCATGTGTTTTTAGAACATATTGAGCAACAAATCAAATCAATTGATGAACCTACATTTCATTTTATTTATACAACATCTAATCATGGACCATATAAGATGGAGGATTCATTACTCGATTACGATCCAGAAAAGGTTATGCCAGATGTGGGTGAGGATTTGCGCTCGAATAAAACGCGTAATAAGGAACTGGCGACTTACCGTTATAGTGATAAGGCTATATTTAATTTCATTAAATCTATGAAAGATGCCTATCCAGACAGTCTCTTTGTGGTGACCGGTGATCATTCTAATCTATTTGGTTCTTTGAATAATACATCGTTAATTCATCGTGATTATACATTGCGCGATACATTCTGTACGGTTGGTTTATTACAACATCCTGAGTTAGAGAATACTATGATTGCTACTCAAAAAGGTACTCATATGAGTCTAATGCCTACGATTATCGAGGCTATTGCCCCTAAGGGGTTTGAGTATTATTCTATTACTCCATCGTTATTTGAGGCGCAGTCTGAAACTTTGGTAACTCCTTATCAATGGATAACTGATACCATGATGGGTGATGTACGTATGGATTATGGTGAAAGTAATATACCTTCATCTGAACCGGTTGAACAAATACGACCTATCGATAATCATGCCGATGAAGCACGTGATTGGACCTTACTAACAACTTGGTTGATCAATCATGAAAAAGACACTATTTTTCTAAAAAGTAGATGAAAAATAAATACATATATGATTAAATATATATAGTTAATTACAATATATATTTTAAGGAGGGTATCTATGTCGATACTAAATGTAGTAGGCGCCAAAGTATGGGGCGGCGGAGAGCAATATGTATATGATATGTGCGACGAACTACATCGACGGCAGATACCCTCTTTTGTTTTAGTAGATGAAACAAATCAGGAACTACAAGACCGATTTGCAGCAGTAGCAGAAATCATTACAGCTAATCTTTATTCGTGTAAAGGTTTTTTTATCTATTAGATCCATTGTTAAACAAATGAAACAACATGATGCTGATGTTATTCAATGTCATTCCGGTAAATATATTCTGCTATGCTTGGCATTAAAACGTTTAACGGGTGCAAAACTAATTTTTTATAAACACAATATAATACAGGCAAAGACTGATATCTACCATCGTTGGATTCAATCTCAGGTAGATGCTTTCATTTGCGTATCTAAACAAGTGTATGATGCACAGGTTATACCTTTGATTTCTCAGAAATATCATCTAGTTTATAATGGTATTAATACGCACCGCTTTCCTACTATTGAGTGTGAACATAAAGAACCTAAGCAGTTTATTGTAGGATATGCAGGTCGCATTACAGAAAACAAGGGGATATATGAGTTATTAGAAGCCATTAAAATAATACATAATTGTAATCGTGATATTCGATTGCGTATATGTGGTGATGGTATTCATGATGATATTCAAGAATTACATCATTATATTATGCAATATGATATGAAAGACTATGTGGAATATATTGGTTTTCAGCAGGATATGAATCGTTTTTATCGGTCTATCGATTGTCTAGTGGCTCCATCAAAAGTACGAGAAGCATTTGGCCTTGTATTATGTGAGGCTATGTATTGTAAAGTTCCTGTTATAGCAAGTACATCAGGAGCACAGGGAGAAATTATTGAGAATGGTGTATCAGGTATTCTTATTGATGCGGTTAATAGTGAAGTAATTGCTAAGTCTATTCAAAAGTTAATGCAGGATGATGTAATTCGCGTATCTATGGTAGATCAGGCTTATAAGCGTGTGGAATCTACATTTACCATTGCTAAGATGGTGGATTCCATAGTAACAATTATTCGTAATTTGAGGTGATAAGGTGTTACAGTATATACAAAATCAATGGGCAAAAGGCCGAAAAATATATGGTAAGCGTAGCTGGAGAGAAACACGTCGTGTTGTATTACATACCGTTCGCTCTATGAGCCGTCGTCAGCAAATGAATCGTTTAGAAAACTATTTTGCTAACTATAAACCAGATCCAGAGCTGTTACAACGTCAAATTGGTTTATATGAATTGATGACGCGTATTTTTTTCTATAAAGATTCTACAGTAGATGAGCGCTTAGAAGCTATCATCAATCACTTTGATTACGTACAAAATGTATTTACTGATGAAGCTATCCAGTCTATGTATTCTGTCGATAAGGATAATTTCTTAGATGATGTGAGCCGTATCAAGCGAGGGGTTATCGTATGGCAATCTGAAGAGCTAAAGATGAAAGCTCAATTATATTATGGTGCCGGACAGCGTAAAGAAGGTTTATTAACATTATTATTGACTCTAGAATCTCAAGGAGTATACCACGCTAACTTTAGATTTGGCAAAGGGGTTAATGGGGGAAAAAGCTATGTGGATTGGCACTATTCAAGGATATAAAGATGGGTTGGCCAATGCAAAAACAGCTACGAAAAAAATGTTCGGTTATCGCCCAAAAAACTTTATCATGTACTTGCTTAGATTGATTGCACAGCAATGTGGAGTAGAAACTATCTATGCAGTATCTGATGAAGGGTTTTATGCAAATACACATTTAGTACGCGGGCATCGTGCGAAAGTAGCAGAGCTAGATTCCTTGTGGCAAGAAAGCGGTGGGGAGCTTTCACAAGATTCTAGATTTTACATCATTCCATTAGAGGAATACCGTAAACCGATTGAAGAAATTAAATCACAAAAGCGAAGCCAATATCGAAAACGTTATGACATGTTGGACCAATATGCAGCGGAAGTACAAGAAAATTTGAAACCGTATATGAAATAGGAAATCTGTTAGGGGAGAGTCATGAAGCAGTGGATTTTAAAAAAACATGAGTTAGTATTAACTATTTTACTAATTATTATGATGTGTACAACCAGAATGTCTGTAGCCATTGGGAATGTGGTATATGGGTTATTGTTATTGATTACAATTTGTACATGTTTTTATAAAGAGAAAAGAATTGAGTATATTAAGTTCTATAAAAACAATACGGGATAGCCTATGGCATTATGTCGCTGTGTTTATTACCATCCGTATTTTTGTAGTGAAGATATTGGTAGGGCATTAAAGTACTTTTTTTAATATATATGTATGGAAAAGTTTAATTGTATTACCTATACTATTATGTATTAAATCTAAATCTAAATTATATACTTTATTAATAGCATTCTTCCTATTTATGGGAATTAATTCTATAACGGCTTTTTGTTCAACAGCTATTAGAATTTCGTGTTAGTGATGGTCGTTCTGGTGGTTTATTCAACTGATCTGTTATGGGCTTGGCTATGTTATTAGCATTGGCATTCCCTATATCTTTGATAGCTGTATTTGATAAAAACTTTACCTGATAAGCTTCGAAATCCGCGTTATTTTCTATTGTATCTATGTTGTTTGGTATGTGGGGAAATCAAAGTCGCGGTACATGGCTATTTAATGGCTTTAATGGATTATTGATTACATTGCGTTATGGTTTATCCAATATAAAATATTTGCTGATTGTAGGCTGTATTGCTATTGGTATTGTTGGGGTTGTGAGTCAGCATGACAATTATGTGGATCGATTTAAATCGACATTTAATACTACGACGGATGGTTCAAATCTTGGCCGATTATATGTGTGGGAAGCTGATAAACATATGATTATTGACCATATAGTTGCAGGTGTAGGTCCTGGGTTATGGCAACGTACGTATGAAGAACGATATAGATTACCTGAAGAAACACAAGGGCTAGGACATTCACATAATAATTTTTTTACAAGTAGCAAGTGAATCTGGACTGTTGGGATTATTAGGATTTTTGGTATTTAATATATTTGTACTATATAAATCTATTCGGATGTATTTGAAAAATCATAATCCATATGATTTAAGTATTATCTTTGGATGGATTAGCTTTATATTCTTATTTTGGATCCATTGATTACACATGGGGAAATTCATCGGGCATTAAAAATTTTTCTGGATAGTTATGGCAACGATGCTCCAGTTAAAAATATCTCATGAAATTACTAATGAGAATGAATCTGCAATATAAAAAGCCTTACATTACAATGATTTTAAGAACTGTTTAAATGAATAATATATGAATCTATAGTATACTAATACTGATAAATATTTAGTGAGATTGTTGGTTATTAGTAGAAGAAAGAGGGTTGTTTACTTAATGAGTATATTAAGCGAGCAACCTTCTTTTTATTTGGGGATACTATGACAATATGTAGACATCAGAATGTAAGACTGGCTATTACAATGTTGATAACGATATTTGTTGATTATATAGCCATTATATTAGGTCTTTTTATCTGCGTATCATTTGCGGATATCTTTATCATTGATTGAGGTGAGCCCTCATTTTTAAGTTAGAAAGTATCTATACTTTTATTATTGTACCTATCGTATTTTTTTAGTAACTTTATATTTGAATGGTTCCTATCAGATAGATAAACCCTATTGGGATAAGGTAAAAACCGTATTTCGTAGCGTTACAATTGGTGTTATTGTCGCTATTGTTTTGATGTATACAGGACATGTAACGAATGATGTATCGCGCTTATTTGTAGGATTTAGCTATATATTTATTATGCTATTTATTACTGTATTTAGATTTATATCTCATAAAAATCTTAAATGCTCTTCAGATTTTGTATATACCTGTACTATTAGTGGGTGCTGGAAAAAAACAGCGGAATTAGTTAATAAATCGTTACAGCGTATGCCTGTTTCGTATTATAAAATTATTGGTTATGTAGATGATAATCCTAAATCTGCATCTATTGCTAAAGAATATCCATGCCTTGGTACTTTTAATGATGTAGAAAATGTTATTAAAGATACAGGTGTACAAACAGTTCTTATTTGTGCACCGGGCCTTGAGTCTAAAAAATTGGTAGCCTTAATTAATCGACTACAACTATTGGTAAAACGCGTAGCCTTTGTACCTGAATTATTCGGTTTGCCAACAAGTAACATTACGGCTCGTGGCATGATGGAAGAGCAAGCTGTCATATTACGTGTACAAAATAATTTGGCCCGCAAGTCTAACCGTATTATGAAACGCATCTTTGATATTGTGGCTACCGTATGTGGTGGTATTTTGATTTTGCCAATCCTTGCTATCGTAGCTGTATTGATTTATCTAGATTCTCCAGGTCCTATCGTATTTGGTCACAAGCGCGTTGGCCAAGGTGGTAAAGAGTTCCCATGCTATAAATTCCGCTCTATGGTGCCGAATGCACAAGAGGCATTGGAGGTATATTTGAAAGAAAATCCTGCAGCTCGTGAGGAATGGGAACGAGATTTCAAATTGAAAGATGATCCTCGTGTTACAAGAATTGGTAAATTTCTTCGTAAAACGAGTCTTGATGAATTACCACAATTGTGGAATGTTCTCATTGGTGATATGAGCCTCGTAGGTCCACGTCCTATCGTGCGTGATGAAATCGTAAAATACGGCGACTATATCAATGACTTTTACCTTGTACCACCAGGGATTACCGGTGTATGGCAAGTTAGTGGTCGTAGCGATACTACCTATGAAGAACGAGTATTAATGGACTCTTGGTATGTTCATAACTGGTCCGTGTGGATTGATATTGTGTATTTATTGAAAACCGTCTTGGCTGTCGTTAAATCGAAAGGGGCCTATTAATGAAATACGATTATTTAGTAGTTGGGGCAGGCCCATTTGGTGCTGTCTTTGCCCATGAAGCATACAAGCGTGGTAAATCCGTACTTGTTATCGATCGTCGTAATCACATTGCAGGTAATCTATATTGTGAAAGCAATGACGATATCAACATTCACGTTTATGGTGCACATATTTTCCATACATCTTTGAAGCATGTGTGGGACTATGTGAATCAATTTGCTGAGTTCAATCACTATGTAAATAGCCCTGTAGCGAACTATAAAGGTGAAATGTACAATTTGCCGTTTAATATGAATACATTCTCTAAAATGTGGAATATTCAAACTCCAAAAGAGGCACAGGACATCATTACGAAACAACGGGCTGCTATTACAAGTGAACCTAAGAACTTAGAAGAGCAAGCAATTAGCCTTGTAGGTACAGATATTTACGAAAAACTCATCAAAGGGTATACGGAAAAACAATGGGGCCGCAAATGTACAGAATTGCCAGCTTTCATTATTAAGCGTTTACCAGTTCGTTATACATACGATAACAATTACTTCAATGACCGTTTCCAAGGCATTCCTATGGGCGGTTATACGAAGATGATTGAACGCATGTTAGAGGGCATTGAAGTTCGTTTAGGCGTAGATTTCCTCAAACATCGTGATGAATATGAAGCCTTGGCAGATACGATCATCTATACAGGTCCTATTGATGAATACTTTGGTTATTCTGAAGGTGTTTTAGAATATCGTGGCCTTCATTTTGAAACAGAACGTCTTGAAGAGGAAAATCATCAAGGTGTTGCCGTTGTGAACTATACAGAAGGCGATATTCCTTATACGCGCATCATCGAGCATAAACACTTTGAATTTGGTACACAAACTGTTACGTATGTAACTAAAGAATATCCAAAAGACTGGAAAATCGGCGAAGAAGCGTATTATCCAGTGAACGATGTAAAGAATTTAGATCTTTATGCAAAAATATGTTAAAAAGGCTGAAACGATTTCCAATGTTATCTTTGGTGGTCGTTTAGGGGAATATAAATATTACGATATGGATAAGGTTATTGCTAGTGCCTTAGCTTTAGTAGAAAAAGAGTTAGCCTAATTTTTCATATGGTAAGTAGATAGACTTGAGAGACAACACTCATGTAGGAGAGTACTAGTGAATATTAAGATTTTAGTAGCCACACATAAGCAATATTGGATGCCAGAGGATGCCGTATATATGCCAATCCATGTAGGTAGAGAAGGCAAGGTTGATATTGGTTATACTGGCGATCATACGGGAGATAATATCTCTTCTAAGAATGCAAATTACTGCGAATTGACAGGTCTGTATTGGGCTTGGAAAAACCTTGATGCGGACTATATCGGTCTCGTGCATTATAGACGCTACTTTACGCGCAAAGAGGTGCGTTCCGTAGAGGATAAAAAGAACCAAATCCTTACAGGAGCGGAATGGGAAAAACTACTTTCAGAGTATCCTGTAGTCGTAGCGGATAAGCGTAAATATTATATTGAATCTAACCGTTCTCACTATAATAATGCTCATCATAGCGATGGTCTTGATGCGGCAGAGCAAATTATTGCTGAAAAATATCCAGAATATAGTGCTGCTTTCAAAAAGATTTGTCATCGTACATGGGCGCATATGTTTAATATGTTCGTCATGCGTCGCGACCTATTTGATCAATACTGCGAGTGGATGTTCTCTATATTAGAAGAAATCGAACATCGCGTTGATATTTCTGATTATGATACGTACGAAGCGCGTATTTATGGCTTTGTAAGCGAAATCTTGCTCGATGTATGGCTCGAAGCAAATAACATTAATTATAAAGAACAAAATGTATCCTTTATGGAGCCACAAAATTGGTTGAAAAAAAGGTGGATTATTCTTAAAAAGAAAAATTCTTTAAATAATAAACCTATTTGTATTATGGAGGATTTTTTTGATGCGAGAAATTAGTTTTTTTCGGAGATTAAGAGTGTTGCTTTTAGATATTTTTAAAAGATGTGGCACATTTTTGTGATACGCATGATATTCGATATGTATTAGCCTATGGAACGATGTTGGGAGCTGTTAGACATAAAGGCTTTTATTCCGTGGGATGATGATATTGATATCATGATGCCACGCGATGATTATAATCGCTTTATTAAGTTATATAATGACTATAATCCAAGATATCAGGTATATTCTATTGAAAATGATGATAGTTATACCTATACAATGGCAAAGGTATTCGACCAAGAAACGGTTATGATTGATAATACATTGTGGCGTAATTTTTGATAAAAGCAGGTGTATTTATAGATATTTTTCCCAATTGATGGGTTACCGAATGAAACACAGGTACAACAAAAAAATATTTAGACATCAACAATTTTTAAACTTGTTATTCCATGGGTCTTCTATGAAGTTTACATTCAGCAATCGTTATGTAGACTCTAAAGGTAGCTTTGCAAAGTTAAAAGGTTATGTTCGTACATTCTTAAAATTTGGTGCTATTAGTTTAATGCATTTTTTACCAACTACAAGTTTAATCAAAAAGATTAATCAAGATGCTCAACACCATCCATTTTCCAATTCGAAATACATAAGCGTTCTCGTCGATTGTGCAAGTGGTAATAAACGAGAAGTATACGAAAAAAACTTTTGTTTGATAATAGAAGTTTATATCCTTTTGAGGATACTGAGTTTTGGGGACTTACAGATAGCGATTTCTATTTAAGTCATTTGTACAATAATTATATGGAAGCACCACCTAAAGATCGACAGGTACCGCATCATAACTACAGAGTGTATTGGAAACAATAAGAGGGGATTATATTATGAAACTATTTACAGTAGGACCAACTCAAATGAGACAGGAAATTCTTGATGTAAGACATCAACAAGTTCCTTATTTTAGAACAACAGAATTTTCTGAAGTTATGTTAGATTCAGATAGACTGCTTAAAAAATTTATGAATGCACCAGAAAGCTATAAATCTATCTACTTAACAGCTTCTGGTACAGGTGCATTAGAAGCTACTATTATGAATTGTATGAATGAAACAGACCATGTGCTAGTTATTAATGGTGGTACTTTTGGTCAACGTTTCGTCGATTTATGTGAACTTCATGAGATACCTCATACTGTGATTAAATTAGAAGACGGTGAGGAGTTAACAGCGAAACACTTTGCTTTAGTAGAAGAACAATCATTCACATTTGTTATTGCTAATATTGATGAAACTTCGACCGCACAGTTATATGATATTAATTTATTAAGCAACTTTGCTAAAAAGAAACAAGCGTACTTGGTAATTGATGCCATTAGTTCGTTCTTAATTGATTATTATGATATGGCTGGTAATAATATTGATATTACTATTTTAAGTTCTCAAAAAGGCCTTTGTATTGCACCAGGTATATCCCCTATTGTAATTAGTGATAGATTATATGAAGAACGTGTAAAAAAATAATCATATTAAGAATCTTTTACTTTGATTTCAACCAATATGTAAAAAAACTTTTACAAGAGGTCAAACACCATTCACACCTGCTGTTGGGGTATGTTTAGAAATGAATAAAGCATTACATCTGATTGAAGAGGAAGGTTTTGAAAACTATTTAGCTCGTATTGATGGTGTGGCGAAAGATTTTAGAAATAGAATTAAAGAATTGCCAGTATCTCTTCCTACTTTCACTATTAGTAATGCGGTTACACCTATTCGTTTTGAACAACCAATTGCTAAAGATGTATTTACAATCTTGAAAGATACATATGATATTTTTGTAAATCCTACTGGTGGTGTTAATGAGGATTATGTTCTACGCGTAGCTCATATTGGTGATACAACTATTGAGGATAATAAAATGCTCGTAGAAATAATGAAATCAGTCATTAAAGAGATTACAGGTAAATAATATGGTAAAAGTGATAACATATGGAACATATGATTTGTTTCATGAGGGACATTATAATCTATTAAAAAAATGCAAAAAGCATTAGGTGATTACCTTATTGTTGGGGTTACGTCTGATTATTTTTGATAAATCTAGAGGCAAATTTAATGTTCGTGATTCTTTTGATGACGCGCATTGATAATGTACGCGCTACAGGTTTTTGCAGATGAAATCGTGGTAGAAGAATACTTTGGACAAAAAAATAGATGATATCAAACGATTTAATGTAGATATATTTACTGTTGGATCTGATTGGGAAGGATATTTCGATTATTTAAATGACTATTGTAAGGTAGTTTACTTACCAAGAACACAAGGCATTTCTAGTACTCAAATCAGAAATTCTAAGAATGTTAGATTGGGTATCATTGGTAATGAAGTTATTTTAGATAGATTTTTTTAGATGAGTCTAAATTTGTTAGTGGTGTTGATATTATAGGTGGTTATACAGAAGCCGATGAGGTTAATACTATCTATAAATCATATCAGTTTAATAATTTAGAACAATTTAGTTCATCTGAAAAGTTGTTAGATAAGGTAGATGCGGTGTACATTAATATGCCTTTATCTAAACGTGGTACTTATATCGAAAAAGCACTACGAGCCAAAAAAACATGTATTAACAGAATTTCCATTTAGTAGTGACCTTGATGAAACATTACGCTTAATGAACTTGGCGAAATCTTCCAACTTAGTATTGATGGAAGGCTTGAAAACAGCGTATAGTCCTGCATTTAATAAGTTAATTGCCATGGCTCGTAGTGGAAAAATTGGTAAAATCTTTAATGTAGAAGCTAATTTTACACAAGTATTGGGGGAAGATTTGGCTAATCAAATTAGAATAGCTGGTGGTAGTATTTTATCCTTAGCATCCTATCCATTATTAGCCGTCTTTAAACTTCTAGGATTTGATTATAATCGTGTTGATTTTTATAAGTCATAAGGTTGATGATGTCGATATTTTATCAAAGATTAATTTTCTTTATGATGATGCTATGGCCTCTGCTACTGTGGCAATCAATGCTAAGGCAGAGGGCGATTTAGTTATATCTGGTTCTAAAGGATATATTTATGTACCAGCGCCTTGGTGGAAAACAGAATTTTTTTGAATTGCGTTTTGAAGATGTGAACTTAAACCAAAAAAATACTTCTATAAGTTTGAAGGTGAAGGCTTACGATACGAAATCGTTGAGTTCTTAAAATGTATTAGAGAGGACTCTGAAAGCTTCTTGATGAGTCATCAAGATATGATTGAAGAGGTACGTGTCCTTAATAAATTTGTATCTAATACAGATGTTACCGTTATTTAGTATGGGATTGAATGAGTATGCAACAATTATCTTTACGAGAGGTTCAGCTAGAAGAGTTGAATCTTCTCAAGGATTTTGACAAATTTTGCAAAAAAATATAATTTAAAAATATAGTTTATGTTATGGCACATTAATAGGTGCGACTCGACATAAAGGTTTTATACCTTGGGATGATGATATTGATGTTTGCATGCCAAGACCTGATTACGAACGATTATTAACCTTAAAAAGAGCATTATGATTATGATGGATTAGAGTTAATTGCAAATCCTATCAATCATAGCTTGGATGCAACCTATGCGACTATCATCAATAAAAATATTCCTTGTGAAAATACATATTCTAATACATTACGTAGCAAGTATTTATGGATAGATATTTTCCCTGTTGATGGATTTAGTGAAGATATGTCCATTATGAAAGAGATTTATGATAAATCGATTTTTTTATCAAAAATACTTACATTAGCTAGCGCTAAACTGTTTAAGGGAGATCTCTTATTCATACTTTAGGTAAATTAGTTATTGTTCCATTGTGCCGTTTATTTGGTAAACAACGTTGTATCGATATTATGGATCGTTTGGCTAAATCTTATGACTATACTAAATCAGAGTATGTTGGTGTAATTGCCTGGGGTGAAGGTGTAAAGGAACGATTGCCTAAACAGGAATTTGAGAAGATGACTACTATTGAGTTTGAAGATCAATTATTTTCTGTTATGTCCTGTTGGAGAGAATATCTAGATAATATGTATGATGACTATATGCAGATGCCCCCTGAGAATCAACGCTGTGGACATAATATTGTTGCATATAAGATAGAGCGAAAGGATTAAGTATATGGAGCCGTTACTTTCTATTATTGTTCCCATTTATAATGTTGAACAGTATGTTGATAAATGTATTCAATCAATACTTAATCAAACTTATCAAAATTTAGAAATTATTTTTAGTTGATGATGGGGCAACTGATCGCAGCGGTTCTATTGCAGATTCTTATGCGGCGAAAGATAAACGGATTAAGGTTCTTCACAAAGAAAAATGGTGGGCTTTCCGATGCTCGTAATTATGGTTTTAGATCATGTTACAGGAGCCTATATTTTTATTCGTTGATAGTGATGATTTTATAGAAAATACAATGTGTGAAAGATTATTTACTGTAGCGAATAGTACCAATGCTGATATGGTATCTTGTAATTATTATATCTACAGAGAAGCTGATGATATTAGTATACATACTATGTCTGTTCAAGATGATAAACGAACTTTCACAGGCATGGATATGTTGAGATATTATCTATTAAAAAAACTGAACCATTCGATCTCAATGTAGTATGGAATAAACTTTTTAAATCTGAGTTATTCAATGGGACAGTACTAGTTCGTTTTTCCAAAGGGAGAGTTCAAGAGGATAATTTTTACTGTTTTTCAGGCTATTTTTTTAAATGCTAATACTATAGTAACAGTAAATGAACCCCTTTATTATTATGTACAACGCGCTGGTAGTATAATGGCTAATTTTAGTAGACGTTTTTATGACAGATACAGTAGAGTCCCATATATATATGAGTGATTATATTATGAATCACTGTAGTAGTGTAAAGAATGAGTTGCAACTGTATCTTTTAAATTCCTATGTGGAATTATCTCGAAGAGTCTGTGCAAATAAATGTAAGACAGAGTATAATGATTTACTAACTCAATATAAACACTATGTATTGAGATCATACAGTTGATACTAGCCATAACACATTGTGGAAGTGTAAACAATCTATAAAGAGGTTATTGGTTAAGTTATATTATTGACTATGAATCATAACCATATTTGTACGGTTGTATATTACATATACTTAAAACCCATAGAGATTATCTTTATGTTTTTATTGATAATACTATGGGGTTTTCTCTAATTATAAAAAGTATAATTAGTAAGAATTGATAGATATTAATGTTAGAGGATGGGTAATGTGAGGAAGAGTTACTCCGTATTAATAGAGAATATATTTTCTCTTCTAACCCTGCGCGCTTTAGAATATGTACTTGCTTTTTATCTTGGTACCATATTTGATTCGCGTCTTAGGACCATTGCATTTTGGGATGATTGCCTTTATGCAAGGTATTATGGAATATTTTCGAATCTTCGTTGATTTTTGGATACTCCTTAACAGCGCCAAAGGCAATAGCACAAGCTGAAGAACAGAAAAATAGGATTTCTGTTTGCCAAATATTTTTTTATGGAAAAAGTATGTATATTAATATTTGTTACTCTAGTATTTTTTTGCTGTTTATAATCTGCAACGCATATTACTAGGAAATACGATCGACATATTATTATTTCAGGTTATGTACTGTGGAATTATAGGTAATGTTTTATTTCCTGTATGGTTTTTTCAAGGTATACAGAAAATGCGATATATTACCATCTTAAATATGAGTGGTCGTATCTGTACGATGCTTGGTATATTTTTACTCGTGAACTCTCCAAATGATTATATACTTGCTGCATTCTTACAAGCTTGTACTCCATTAATTGCAGGTATTTTTTCAATAGTTTGGTTAAGAAAAACACTATACAGGATTATTTAAATTGCCACCTATGGGTGAGATTATTAATTCTTATAAAGAAGGCTGGTCTATATTCGTATCTTCGTTGGCAGTTAACTTGTATACTGCAACTAATGTAGTAGTATTAGGTATGCTTACGAATGATGTTATCGTTGGTTATTATAGTGCTGCTGATAAATTAATTATCTGTGTTCGCAGAGGTATATATGCTGTAAGTGATGCAATATATCCGTTTATAAGTAAGATGATGAAGGATGATATTCCTAAGGGCTTACAGTTCATTAAAAAGCAATTATTCTTGTATTTGGTTGTAGGACTTGTTGTTTGTACATCTCTATTTTTTTCTTCTCAGATATTATAGTTAAGCTATTGTTCGGAGCTGATTATGTTTTAACTGTTGATGTATTACGAATTTTGTCATTTGTTCCATTAGCTGTTGCAGTTAGTACTGTATTTGGTGAAGAAACGATGTTACCCCTTAATATGAATAGTGCTTATAGTCGAACTCTAGTATTAGCAGCATTCTTTAGTTTGCTATCTATATTCCCATTGTGTTATATGTGGGGCGCAGAAGGTGTAGCAATGACAATGTTACTAACAGAATTTCTAATTATGATTGTTATGGGAGTCTTATTATGGAAGCGACTTTTGTAAGATGTATTAACTAGTTTATGAGGTTTGTCTTAATATGATTAATACAGTATATTATAAAATTCAAGAGCTATTGCTTTGTGCAATGATAATTTCATTACCATTGATGCGGATACCAGACCGGTATACTTTGTTCTCAATGGGTAATAATCTATCGATGATATTTCTTTTTCTTTTCTATTTTGTTATTTATTGTATATAGCCTATGGAAAAAGAAGACAGAGGTTCCATTCAAACCGTACTTTGAAATATCTATCATTTGGATTGTTTTTTTGTACAATATTGGGGGTATTCTCTTTTCCTTTTTATGATACTGTTATTTATACGTACCCTAACCAACACATCCGTTGTGCAAAAATTATATGCTCTATTCCCTTCATTCGTAGGTAATGAATTTATTCTACAAGTAAAGTTGATGGTATCTTTAGTTTGGTATTTATTTAGAAACTTTATATTCCCACTAATGGGGTTATTCTTAATTATTTTTTTAATCTATATAAGGATGATTGTAAAAAGGTCTCGATACTATTGTTAATGCTTTCAAAGAATATTAACAATTCTATGTATAACTTACTCTGTTATAGAGGTTTCTTGGTTATGGAGTGGTTCGGATTATTTAGCTAGTATACTTGTAACTATTAATAATAGCTTATATGATCCTGTTGTACAAAGTGGATGGTGGCCTCCAGAATTATGGCCAGGTCAACTTAGAAGCCTTGCATTAGAACCATCTTATTTCAGTATGATTGCCGTATTTTTAGCTCCATTATTAGGGATCCATTATGTGAATGCTAAAAAAATAAACTTGATATTGTTTTAGCGTTTTTCTTGGTTGCCATGATTTTTAACTAAAAGCTAGAACAGGTGTTATTGCCTATCTATTTGAACTTTTTGTGTTTATCGTATTAAGTCTAATATTCAGATATAAAAATTGGTGGAAAAATCTGTTTAGTTACAATTGGCTTAACTTTTTGGAGTTTTTCATTTGCAATTGTTGGTGAATTAAGTCCTTTTATTAAAATTATTACTAATACTACTACTCAAACAGTTACTATTGATGAAGCAATAAAATCTATATCTATAAAAAGCTTTTAGATAAGTATTTTGATAGTAATATTAAGTCTGTTAGTAATACTAGCTCTAGATCTAATTCAGCTAGATTTGGTAATACAGTGGCCATGTTCAATGTTGGAATAGATCATCTAGCATTTGGAGTTGGTAGAGGATTACATTCAAATTATATGGTTGATAAATTCCCCAATTTTTGCTAAAGATAGTGGTGAGGTTAAACATTGGACAGAAGATGTGTTACAAAAAGGCTTTTTAGCATTTGAATATCCAATACTTAATGAATTCAGTACTATATTGGCATGGTTTTGGGTTAGTAGGGGAAATCTTATTTATTACTCCAATCCTATATATTTTATATAAAAACATATAAGATTAAGAAGTATATTAATAATCCTACATTAGTCTATTTATTGGTGGCACTCTTTGGGCAAATAGCGTGCTTTATAAGTAATGAATTTATATTGGCATATCCAATCCTTTTTAGGGATTTTTGATTTGTTATATCAAATTTTATGAGTATAGTAATACATAAATAGTATGGAGCATTAGTATATTAGAAAGTAGAGGATTTTAGTGCAAAAGGATTGGTTCATTATCAGGATTAAAGGTTATAGCTCTTATTTTATTATTTTGGTGGCATAGTCCAATACCTAATCCTCATGTAGATATTGGTGCAAGAGCTTGTGAATTTTTCTTTGTTGTATCAGGTTTTTTTGGTTTCATATAACTATTCCAATAAAATAGTACCAGCAACTTGGAAGGAATCCTGCTTATATGTTAAAAAAAGAAATTATCAAGAATGTGGCCATTACATTTTTGTTGCATTTCTTATTTGTTTATCATTAATGCCTATTTCAGATATATTTACTAAGAAGACTGTATTTGAGGCTTTGATTAATTTATCTTTACTACAATCTTGGAGTATTGATAGTAGTACCTTCTTTTTCTTTTTAATGGAACCAGTTGGTTCCTTTTCTTCTATATTGTTTTTGTTATTTTTTTATCCCCATTTCTTTTTAAAAAAACAGTAAATACAAAAAAAGCGAGCAATCATTAGTTTTATAATGGCTATTAGTTTACGAATTTTTAATTGAAAAGCAACAAATATTATTTGGTTCAGAAATTACAGCGTGGAATTTACATGTTTCACCTGTAATTCGTGGATTAGAGTTTTATGCTGGTTTAGCTTTATATCCTATAAGTTTATGGTTTAAAGACTTATTGAATAGTAAACATATACGAATAATCTCATCATTAATAGAAATATTAATTACACTTATAACATTAGCACTTATAGTCATGAAAGAGGGACATTGGATGAGAGCTGAGTTTGTGGGGATTTTTGTATAATGATATTGGTTTATTCTTGGGATATGGGAATAATCTCTAATGTTTTTAAGTACTTATATATTTAAGTTATTTGAACGTATAGAGTTTGAATTCTTTATTTTTGCATCAAGCAATAATAAAAGTCGTGATCATTTTTCTATAGTAGCAAATTATGGGTGGAAGTATCAAAGTATAGTTTCATTTTTTTAGTTTTTGATTACTTGTTATGTATGGAAACGATTTTTAGTGATATAACAAAAAAATGGATGGATAATATTCTAAATAAAGTACAGAATATATATTGTAATTAATATTTAAAATATATATAAGTATATTTGATAATTAGTTTATTGAGTAGTGTCAATAATTTTTGTGTAAACGTCTTTTTATTCTCAATTACCAAGCATATTTTGTAACTGGCTAAATGTGCACCAAATCCACGATGTATTTTACCAAAGAATTTAGGATTATACTCACTAGCAAATGTACATGCAAAACTATCTAATGACTCAATTGAGGGAAACTGTTCTTTATGGCTGATTCGTCTTTTTAAGTGTTTATTCCATCCTTCAATTAGATTATTGGAATAGATTGAAGGTCGAATGGTTTCTGGAAACTCTAAAAAGGTGAATAAGTCAGTAATATTAGATAATGTATTCGTAATTTTAGGATATTTAGACGACCACGTTTCTAAAAAGTTATACAAAGCTACCTCAGCTTCTTGTGTTGTATTGGCAGTATAAACCAACTTTAATTGTGCCAATACAGGCGCTATATCATGTTTTCTAATTAGCATACGTACCATACGAGTTATATGTACCCAACAACGTTGGAAATGTGCTCTTGGATATATTTCCTGAGAAGCTTGCTGCAGTCCTTGAAATCCATCACCTACAAAAAGGAGAATGTCCTCTAGACCTCTTTTTGTGCTGTGCCACGTTTAACAGTAATAAAAGTAGCATCTAGATAGACTACAGCAAATTGTGAAGGTAATGATCGATTATGAAACGCATCCACTTCTTCTGTAATAACTTGAGTCATATTAGAAATAGTTTGTGACGAATAATAGCAACCATACATTTTTTCAATAATATCAGCTATTTCACGTGTGGTAATACCTTTTTGATACAACTGAATAATCATTTCTTCAAGATTACCAAAGTTTCGATTATACGGTGTGAGTAATTTATTTTGAAATTGCCCCAATCAATCGCGAGGTATTTTAATGGTAATATTACCGAAAATAGTATGTAAAGAACGTTTATAATATCCCTTCCGAGAGTTACCCATATTATAGCTATTAACATCGTATTTATCATGGGATAAAATTCAGTTAATTCAGCTAATAATAGCGTACTTAATATTATTTTCGAGTTCATTACGAAGTAAATCCATAAAAATTGAATGATTATCTAGAGTATCAACTGAGATTATGTTACCTCTAAACATATAGAATAAACCTTCTTTCTGCAATTTTGCTTGGTAACTCGATCATAAAGAAGATTGGTTCTCTTTTCAATTGTTTGAGAACAGTTTACACAAAATATATTAGACTGCCAGAACTTATTTAGATATAATCATGAAATATCCTATTTCATATATAGAATTAACATCATTACAGATTTTAGCAGGGTTTTATTCTCTCTTTATCGAAAACGTATTAACAGGTACTTTGTTAATACGTTTTTTTGTATATTAGGAGAAGGTTAGTATGATTGAAAAATCGGATTATTTTTTTGATGGAGAAGATATTCTTTGTGTATATCATAAAGGGGTTGATGATTTAGTCACTGTTAATCATAAGGAATACACTACACTAGATGGTAAACTGTTAGAATTCATAGAACAAAAAGTAGACATTGATGTTGTGCTTAATAAAGTGAGTTCATTAACATCTATACAGGGGGTGTTGTCTACTGGAGCAGATTTAAATCCTTATGGTCATAGGGCATCAGCACATTGTAGTCATTATATAGCGACTAAAAAAACCATCATTTTTTTATTTTATAGTGACGCATTTACATCTAATGATGCTAACATATTGGTAGAAATATTTGATTTTTATTGATACATATTGTGGTTTACAACTTAATAAATATCCATTACATTTAGGGGATATTTTTATCTTTTGAGCCTACCCCTGTAGAAGGACGGGGAAATGAAATAGATGGGGTCGATGGTCTTACGTTTACAAATCTTCCTGTAGATTCTATGCTTATAGTGCATTTTAAAAGTTATGATAATTTAGGTAATACTGAGTACATTGTCGATACGGCTATTATTAATGTTGAGAGTGGGAATAAAAGCATTAATATTAGTTCTGAGCATCCTTGGCAAAGTTTTGATATATTTATATATCGTGAAGGGAAGTTAATATATAAATCTATTGATAAATCTATTGTACGCTCGATACATATGGCGATTGATATACAGCGTGAACCTGTGGAACTATCTCTTAAACGATTAGGGGAAAACAATTATTCAACAACCTAGTGAAAAAGAAACTTTTACAGTAGGAAAAATGATTGAACCGAAGTTGTTAAGGGCATACAATAAACGGATTGTTGATAATGTGGCCTTGTATGCGGATGGTGTAAATAAAATATTGTATGGTGGAAGTGATGAAGATATACAAATTGAAAAAGATTATATAATTAGACAATTGAAAGATGCTGCTGATGAGATTGTTATTTGTGATAGTTATTTTACCGATTATCGGGATGATAAGGATAAGGATAAGATTTTTGAATGGCTTGCTATTTTAGCTAATACGTCGGCAAAATCGAAGACTATTGTTTTTTATGTAACTCGAAAAAGATGGCAGTAATCGAGCTTTCACAGCAGATGAGTTATTAAAAAATATTCCTTTACATCGAGCAGTAGCAAAATTACTATCGTAATCATAATAATAGTTTAGGTATACGTTGTATTGAAACTAAAATGCCGATTCACGATCGATTTATATTTACGAGGACAGATAAAGATGTACAATGTCTTGTTGTAGGGACATCATTTAATTCGTTAGGTGAAAATTTTCATTGTATTCATCAATATACAGGTACTATAGCTAAATCATTATATGAAAGTATAATGAACAATGCAGTACAACCTCATATGGATGGGGAGGTAAAGCTGTTATGAGTGAATTAGATGTACATGTTGAATTTGACGCTTTAAATGCTTTTATATGATTTATTTAATGGAATAAATTCAAATGTATTTGACTTATATAAAGACTATTGGCAACAAGAACTAGATATATTTCGTGGGAATATTGAGCAAAAATCAGTTACCACTGGATATTGTATCTATGTTAATGGTATGGCTCGTTATATATCCTAATGATGAGGCTGTAGTAAGGACTTTTATAGATCAACATCATTTAAAAAGGTAAATTATATGGTGGGCTAGTTCGATTATTATCAAGTAAACATCATAAAAATAAGGCCTTGTATTGATGACCATTCTCATAAGTTTTTTTATATCAGGCAATTGATATGCAATATAGGGAATGCCATCATTTAGAATATAGTTATAAATTTCTATTTATTCTTGTTGATATATTGCATGATATAGATATAGATAAGTATATTAATTTATTAGGAAAAAGATAATACATACTGGTTAGTGTTCCATCATATCATCAAGTATGAAAATAGGCATATCGATACTTTATTATGTTCTACCGATTTTGTTACAGCGAGTATTGCATTTTTATTCATTAACTCAGTATTTAAGCAGTTTAATTACCAAGTATAATAATAAGCGATTGGAGCATCAAAATTTAGAAATACATAGCTTGTCAGGAGATAGCGTATCTCAAGATGAAATTAAAGAGAAGATAGAGCGGTTGTATCAAGCTATTTGCGCTAGGTTGCGACTGAAGAAAGCCCCCATTTGTGTGAATTATTGATGTATCATGTATTGGAGATTAATCAAGTATTGAGGATTAATCCATTATATCCTATAACTAGTCAGCTACTGCTTAATGACACATTAATACAACTATTATTTAGTAATTCATCATTAGAAACTATGAAGGAGAATTGGAAACAAGCTATATGTGGTGCAAAAAGAACTATTGGTTTTCTTTGGAACATTACAAGTCTGCAAGGTTATCATTAGATGAATTGGATAAATACTATCGTTTAGGTATACAAATATTAACTGATTTAATAAAGAAGAGAAGTATATTATTAATTGAAAATAGTAGTGATATATTTTCTGTATTTGACTATAAATATATGAAAATTGTGATAGGCATGCTATCTAATAATCTAAGGAGAGAATTAAAAAAACAATATTACTTCACTATAGAGATTCTCTATACGCATCGCCATTAGATAGGCTAGTTAGATATTCATTATATTTACAAGATATTCCTAAGTTCGAGACTATTCAGAATTTGTTAAAGATTCTATAATCCCTATAGCTAGTTGATGTGATAATAATGTGTAATATGTATATGTATTCTCCCCCTTCTGTTATAATTATGAATAAGAAATGAGTCACAAATTAATTGTATTCAGGAGGGATTCATTATGTTTCATCTATCTAGACGGCAATTATTGACGATGGTTGTTATATCTGCTGTATCGGCACCGCTCTGTGCGTGGGCAGCCGCACCAGAGCAAGGGATTACATCCCATGGTATTGTGTATGCACGTCATGGTGGTACGTATCGGGCTGAGCAGCCAAGTAGTATGATCATATATGGCGCAAAGGCTTATGAAGATAGTCATATTGTATTGGACAAGGTTATATTAGATGATCCTAGTATGACATCGAATCGTCGTGCCTTTTTTACAGCTGAGGATAGTACTATCGATGTACGTCGTGGTTTTGTAAAGGCGGGTGGTTCACCAACGGGATTTTTGGCACAGGCTAACAATGGCACTATCAATATTGGTATGGATGAACAAGGTCATCTCAATGATAAACGTAAGAAATTTAATGGTGATATCATTGTTGGTGGTCTTGATACACCTATGCAAGATACGCATACTCATTCAGAGATTAATATTGCTGTTAATACGCCTACCAGTAAATGGAAAGGCGTAGCTTTTAACGTAGCGAATACGAATGGCCGTACCGGAGCTATTAATCTTATGATAGATAACAGGGCCCAATGGAATCAGTATTTGTATAGCCCTACGTTAAATACACAGTTTACGACGCAACCCTTAGATCTAGAAAGTCATGTGAATGTATTAGCTGGTGCTAGTGATCGTAGCCAAGCGGGGACGATTCGTCAGTATGAAACGTATCCAATTTATGTGAATCGATTATCTGGTCACGTAAATGTGTTCTTTGAGCATAATGAGAATGATAACGATGATATTGATGAAAGCACATTGCCAGCTAATAAGATTTCTGATGGGCAAACCGCCTATGATTACTGGGGTGGTAATGTATATATCCAGTCGGCCACACCTGGAGCAGCGGTTCATGTAGTGACGAACCCTGTAGGGCTCAATACAGCGAATACGCAACAAGTAGAAACTGTGTTAGGCCATTTGGCGAATAAGGTATATTATACGAATTATGCACATGGGGAACGAAATTTAACGGGGACCGTGGGCATTGCGGCTCATGATGACCAACCTGGCCATTTTGTAACGATTCAAAATGGAAATGGCACGACGCTTGAAGGGGATATCGAGTGGCAAGCGGACCGAAATGGGCAAGGCCGATATCGCGTAGGTTCGCTTGGTCGTGTGTATACTGGGCCGACAGATACGCTTCATATGCGTGGCGTGCGTTCCGCCGTGTTTAGCAATGTTGGCACATGGCGCACGATGGCGGAGGACATGTATCGTCTGCGCGCTTTGCAACATGGTGAATCCACAGGTCTATGGGCTCATGTTGGTGCTGGACGCTATGCTATGCACGGTATGGGTGTTTCTAATGAAAGCACGTATATCCGCTTCCAAGGTGGTTATGACAAGTCCTATGGTCACCATTGGATTGTAGGTGGTCAAGTTGACTATCTTCGTGGGCATGACGATTATATCAACCATGGATCTGGCAAAGACAATGCCTTTGCCCCTAGGTGCCTATGGTACTAAACAGCTCAGTGGTGATGCCTATTTACATGTAGAAACTAAGGCCGGTCGTGTGTCGAATGACTTTACCATCTATGGCGATTTATTCGATAGCCCATGGCGTCTTGCTGATACACGTCGTGGCAAGGTGAAAGCTAACGCATATAGTATGACGGCTCTCGTAGGAAAACGAATTCCAGTCAAAAGAGGCCTATATATAGAACCACAAGCCGGCATATCTTATATGCGACTTGGTGGAACTACATTTACAACAGGTGCCATGACGGTTCATCAATCTCCTATTAATAGTGTAGCTGGAAAATTAGGCGTTGAAATTGGACGTACAATGGGCGCAGGTAATCTATATGCACGATTTGACGTACATCGTGCTTTCACAGGCAATGTGACAACACAATATAATCACATCACGACCCAAGCCGACGTAAAAGGCACATGGACGGACGTAGCTGTTGGCGGTCGCTATGGTATAAATACGAATAATAGTCTATATGCGGATATCAGTACGGGCCTATCTGGTACATACAAACAAAGCTGGGCTGTTAATGCGGGCTTTACGCATCGATTCTAAGTCATTAGCTGGTCAGAGTTGATACATATTTTGGTTGAAAAATCTAATAAAGTTTATGCTTAGTTTATTGCTCCCGAACACACCATTTTTGTATAATCTATATATGAATGAAATTATCATGAAAATAAGTTAAACTGATTTCATGTTATGAGATGGATATGTATATAGTGTGTATTAATGGAGTGCTAGCATGGGGACATATGTATTGTCTGTAGGAAACAAACAACCGATTCATATGGAAATTATGAATGCAGCTAATGATGTAGTTGTTAGCGGGCAATTAGATCGATATCGTCTTGATTATGATATGGAAACCAGTGCAGCCATCTTACGCTTTTCTTTGCAAGGCTCAGATACCATATACTCATTACAACTAGGTGAGGCGGATACAGCCCTTGAAGCGGAGTCCATGACACCACAAGAGATTTTCTTTACCATTGTTAATTTCCTCGGTGAACTTATTCATAAGGCAAAATCCTTTGGCCGTACATTGGCTATGAAACTAGATGATACAACATCTCGTGTATACGTGAAAGACTTGTTACAAACACATGATACATACCGTGTATTTACTGGTCAACTAGCGTACTAATATATTCGTAACATAAACATAATATTGATAGAACCCCAAAAAAATGAGGCATCGAGTTAGTCGGTGCCTTATTTTTATACGTATAATTACGCTTTGTTGCAGCCCTTTAGTTTATAATATTATTAATTCTAAATTAGAAGGTATCTGTTATATGAAACTTCCATTTACATGTCCTCAATGTGATCAAGAAAATAGAGAAAATGGGAATTTTATTCCCTCTATTGAACAAAGAGACGTTATTATAACAAATCAAATTACATATGAATATACTTGTTCAAAAGGTCATCAATGCTTTTTGTGTACTACAAATAGAACGGTTTGAAATGTTATATAAACTAGCAATTCACGAATTTCTAGAAAATAACTTTAGAGCTTGTGTGATTAATTGTGCAGAGCATTAGAACGATTTTACGAATTTTTTTACAAGTTGTATTTCATCATAATGGGTATAGTAGTGAGAAGTTTTTTTGAAGAAATTTGGTTACCTATTAAAGATAGAAGTAAAAGACAAGAAGATTTATTTAAGGATACATTTATTGAGTTAACCTCAATAGAAAAGCCACCTGTTCTTAAAGATACGCATCGTAAATTTAGAAATCATATTGTTCATCAAGGAGAATTTCCTAAAAAAAGAACAGACAAGAGATTTTGCGGATACTATTTTTTTAGGATAATTGGATTTGGTTTATATACATTATACAAATATTGTGATTCTTCTATTGAAGTCATAAAGCATGAACACCTTCAAAGGCGGTTTAGATCTAGACCTAATTGTAATTTACATAGTACAACTATATTTTTTTAAATACTAACTTTCCATCATATGATAAGATTTGGACATCAAATGATTTTTAATGTATTTGTAAAGGATACAGCTAAAGAACATGAGGTTTATGAAGTTTATCTTAAGCAGGCTATACCTATTTTTACATATGTTACAAGGGAGTACTACCTCAAAAGACTTAAGAGAAATTTTAGTGAAGATAATAATGGATGTACTAGATGATAATAGTATTAATATATTATTTCTTTTGGTTAATGAGTTAATTTCTTCTCGGGATGAAGAATATAAGAAATAAATTTTTCTATTTAGGCAGGAATTATATATTTCTATGTAGAAATGGGTTTGTAACAGATGCGTTTTTTTATGTAGTTTACTTACAGACCTTCTTCATTGTTAAAAGTAAATAGTTGATTATTTATATTGCAAAATATATATTATTTAACGATTTTTTTCGTCAAATAAGAAAAAAATAATATTGAAAAAAATGTATTTGCTTTTATGTATGATGAGAGTAGTTGGAGGTGAATTATGTTAGTAAATATTAGTGTAAGTAATTTTAAATCATTTGATAAAACAGAACGTTTATCAATGATATCCTCTAGTAAGATTCAAACTCATACAGATCATGTTCGGAAAATTAAAGATACTAAAATATTAAAGAATGCTGTTATTTATGGTGCTAATGCATCAGGAAAATCTAATTTGGTTGAAATCTTGCAATTTATGCAGTGGGCTTTGCAACATGGATTACCTTTTGAATCAAGATTATTTTTTTCTCGTACAAAAGCGGAAAATGAACATACAGATAGTGAATTTGAGTTACAATTTACACTTAATGGGAATTTTTATGCATATGGTTTTTCCGTATTATTATCTGAAGGAAGAATAACGGGAGAATGGCTATATGAATTACGGCCACATGGGTCTGCTAAGCTTTTATTCGAAGTAGATAATGCAATGCCTACGTTGGGATCTTTAAAGCTAACAAAGGATGCTGTAAATCGATTTACCATATACGCCGAAGATTTTGCTCAACAAGATCAAAATCGTTTATTTTTAGGTGTTATGAATCATGGTAAAGATATCAATAAGTTAAAAGGCTTAGAATTTTTATTTGAAATCTATGATTGGTTGTGTAACCATATTGTAATTATTACACCGAACACAATCCTCAATAGTTTTTCATATTACTACCAAGAAGGTTCACTAGAAAAAATTAGCGAGTTACTTGCTGATTTTGATACCGGTATTAGTAATGTGGCGATAAAAAAAATTACACAAGAGGAATTAAAACAGTCCTTACCGATAGAAGTCTATAATAATTTGATAGAGAAAATTAAATTAAGTACTACAGAATTCAAAGGTGGCAAATTGACGATGCGTAGTCATGATACGTTTTTTGCTATAGACTTTCAAGATATAGAACATCCTGACATTACGACTTTATGTTTACATCATGGTGAATCACCATTCGATTTTTCTTTCAAAGAAGAATCTGATGGGACACAACGTATCTTTGATTTATTGGATTTAATATTATCTAATAAAGATCATATGGTGTATATTATCGATGAGTTAGAACGTAGCTTACATCCTAATCTTACGAAACATTTCCTAGAACTGTTTATGGAAACTCATAAGAATTCTGATACGCAATTACTATTTACTACTCATGAATCAAGCATTATGGATTTAAAATTATTTAGACGTGATGAAATTTGGTTTATAGAACGAGACCATGAAAACTGTAGTCACATTTATTCTCTTGCTAAATTCAAGGAACGCTATGATACCAAATTGAGTAAAGCCTATTTAGAAGGGCGATATGGGGCTATACCAGTGTTATCTTCTATTGTGTCCATTAAAGGAGAGTAATTATGGGCCTTCGAGAATTTTCTAATTGGAATGTACGAGATGATAAAGAAGAAGTAGAACCTTTAAAGAAGTATATATTTTTGTGTGAAGGTAGTGTAACGGAAGTAGCCTATTTTAAGCACTTAATGAAAATTCGAAGAAAGTTAGGCATACATCCTTTTATTGATATAAGCATTTTAGAGCGAACCGAAGGTGATGTGAGTATATCCGCACCTAAACGATTAGTTCAATTTGGGAGTGAGTATAAAACTAGAGATTCTTTTGACGGTGAAAGAGACACTATTGTCGTCGTATTCGATGCGGATGTTTTTGAACGTGGGCAACCTCATTACTCTGATATTCTTGAAAATGCTAGGCAAGAAAAATTTGTTGTAGGTGTTACTAATCCTTGTTTTGAATTATTTTTATTGCTTCATTATGAAAATGGATTTTCTGAATATATTGAGCCAAATGCTTCAGAATTTTTATCCCCAAAAGGATTAAAGAATAAATTAGCCTATACCATATTAAAAGAACGGGCTGGTGTAGATTCAAAAAGTAATACTGCAATAGGTAAATTAGCTGAGTTTGTTACTATTGCTATAGAAGAAGAGCGCTTTTTTTGAATCAAGATATTAATGATTGTAAAGGTAAAATTACTAGTAATATAGGTCAAATTATTGATGGCATATTACATGATTCTGTATGAATGAATAAAAAAACATGTGATATATAATCTTTATGTGATGCATCATAAGGCTGTACCAAAAATGTGAGTTGAGCAGGTTGTCGCTATCTTTGCAGACAACAGCTGTGTTGGGTGTAACAACTGCGTTTGCG
>BNJV01002097.1_pt1 | contig 41191 bp, 71 predicted proteins | sample 8540591 | NCBI WGS metagenome assembly BNJV01 (sample SAMD00202457, study PRJDB9452) | human saliva metagenome | host: Homo sapiens
CCGCCGTGGCGGACTTGGCCGAACTGGCACGAAGTCCGAGAATGGATCACGCCATGAAACGACACCCCATCACATACACCGCCGTACTGGCATTGCTGCTTGCCGCCCTGCCCGCTGCCGCCGCCGATAAAGAAACCGCGCCGCCGCAAAACGCAACACAATCCGGCACGCCTTTTTCAGACGCCTCCGAACCCGCGCGGCAGCCGGCCAAAAGCAAAAGCAGGCATAGAACGCTACAACCGTTTCGTATTTCAGTGAACGACAAAGCAGACCGCTATCGTCCTCGCGCCGGTTGCGCGCGCAGCTTGCAGTTACCCCCGCGCGGTACGCACGGCGTGGGCGGCTTCTTCAACAACCTGCGCGACGTGGTCAGCTTCGGCAGCAATCCCGCTGCGCTTTGGACATCAAACGCGCCAGCGAGACTTCATGCGCGTTTCCGTCAACACCACCTTCGGATTGAGCGGCCTGATCAGACGTGCCGGTGCGGGCGGCATCGAACAACAAAAACACCCTGGGTGACACTCGCCTCATGGGGCTGGAAGACAACCTTCACTTCGTTTATCCGATTTTCGGCCCTCCACCGTCCGCGACAGCCTGGGGTACGACCGCACTGATGGCCTATCCGGTGCAAACGCCGTATTCCACACCACCGCCGGCCGGGCTGCAGCCTCTGCCGTCAATGCGGTCAGCACGCGCGAAAGCCTGCTCGACCTGACCGACGGCATGGAGGAAGCCGCCCTCGACCCCTATATCATGATGCGCGACGGCTACATGGAAATACGCCGCCGTCACTCGGCGAAAGCCGTCTGAAGGCAGCAGGAAGACATAGACATCGACGATTGGTGGCACCGGAAGAATCTGCCGCCGCCATACCGGCCGCACCAACTGCCTCAGCCGCTTCCGAACCTGCCGTTGACACAAACGCCGCCGGCATTGCCGCCCCCGAAACAGCTTCGGCGGAAGAATCCAATCACATCAGCAATATCGGCGAATAATCCGTTTTACCGTTTTCACCATCGCAGGGCGTCTGAAAACGCCTTTCAGACGGCCTCATTCTAGTGGTTAAATTGCATCAGGACAAGGCGGAGAGTCGCAGACGGTCAAATAGTACGGCAAGGCGGCAACGCGCTCGTTTCATTTAATTCACATGGTGGATAACAAGCAAACGGCGACACCATGGTTCACATCGTCGGTTTCCGACTATGCAGAAAGACAATGTGATAATGTATCATTCCGTTAAACAACCTTTGCCAAGGTGAAATGATGACTGCTTTTTGATTTCCTTTAATCGGCATCTGCGCGTCCGGGCACAGGCGCACGAAGTGTGGGTAAACGCCCCGGCAAAACTCGCCTCGTCCGACACCCTCCGCGCCGATTTGGCCTACAGCCACGACTTCCCTCATGCCGAAAAATTGCCGACGACCGTTTGCATATCTTCGCCCCGCTGCAGCTGACTTCGCCCGACGGCAAACACAGCAACATGAAACAACAGGGCGAGAATACCAATACACCGGCGGCAAGCTGAGGCAGTTACATCATCAGCGCAACTCTACAAACCGACATTCTGGTCGAAAGACGGCGGGCAAATGGGAACAGAAAATTTGGCCGAACGTCCCGAAGCGGTATCGTGCGAACAGAGCCGGATGTTTGGAAAAGCGTGCGATCGTCGATGACGGCGAAGATTTGTCCGCCATCAGCCGCCCGATCGGCCAAACCTTGAAATCGTACCATTGGCCAATCCGAACACCGTGCGGCCGGGCAGCCTGTTTCCGGCACAAATCCTATACGAAGGCAAACCGCTGGCAGGCGCGACGGTAACCGCCACCGCCGATACCGTTGCGGCAAAGACCCCTACGGCCACGCACGACCACCGTGAGCCGCAGGCCTTTTTCCGGCAAAACCGACAAACAGGACAAAGTGAACATCCCTGCCTTTGGTTGAAGGGCTGTGGAAAATCAGGCTGGCACACAAAACCCCGTTTGCCGACCCCAAAGTATGCGGCGACTCTACCGCGTATGCCACGCTGATTATCGCCTGTCGGCACCGCGCGGGCGAATGCGGAACCACATCACCATCATCACCATTAAGCGGCAGATAAAGGAAGAGGCCGTCTGAAACCGGAAATCGGGTTTCAGACGGCCTCTCGGTTTATCCGTACGGCCTACAGCAAGAACGCCGTTGCTAAGCCGAGGAAAATCAGGAAACCGCCGGAGTCGGTTACGGCGGTAATCAGCACCGAACTGCCGAGCGCGGGGTCGCGGCCGAGTTTTCCATCACAATCGGAATCAGCACGCCCACCGCCGCCGCCAGCAGCAGATTGAGCGTCATCGCCGCCACCATGACCAAACCGATGCCGATGCTGTCGTAGAGCAGGAAGGACACCAGCCCCATCACACTGCCCCAAATCAGGCCGTTGGCCAAGGCGACGCCGATTTCCTTCCTCAGCAGCCGTCCGGTCTGGATGTCGGCCAACTGGCCGACGGCAATGGCGCGGACAATCATGGTGATGGTTTGATTGCCCGAATTGCCGCCGATGCCCGCTACAATCGGCATCAGTGCGGCGAGGGCGACGATTTTGAAATGCTGCCTTCAAACGCGCCGATGACGCGGCTGGCGACGAATGCGGTGCAGAGGTTTACCGCCAGCCACGTCCAGCGGTTTTTCACCGAATCCCACACCGGCGCGAACAGGTCTTCCTCTTCCTGCAAACCGGCCATGTTCAAGATGTCGGCTTCCGATTCTTCACGGATAACGTCCACCATTTCGTCCACCGTGATACGGCCGGTGAGCTTGTTGTTTTTCATCGATGACGGGGGCGGTAACCAAGTCGTAGCGTTCGAACGCCTGCGCCGCCTCTTCCGCATCGTCGGACGGACGGAAACGCACCACGTCGGTCGCCATCACGTCGGCAACCAAAGTCTTCGGGGTCGGATACCAGCAGTTTGCGGATGGGCAGCACGCCGATGAGGATGTCGTCTTCATCCACAGACGAAGATTTTTGTCGGTGTGGTCGGGCAGGCTTTTCGAAACGGCGCAGGTAGCGCAACACGACCTCGCAGCTCACGTCGGCACGAGCGCTGACCAACTCGAAATCCATCAGTGCGCCGACCAGGCCGTCTTCGTACGACATCGCCGCCTTCACCTGCTCACGTTCTTCCTCGTCGCGGGTTTGCAGGGCTTCATAGACCACCTGGTGCGGCAAATCGTCGGCCAATTCGGCCAAATCGTCGGCATCAAATCTTCCACCGCCGCCAGCAATTCGTCTTTGCCCATGCTTTCGATCAGGGTTTCGCGCACGGCTTCCGACACTTCCAGCAATACGTCGCCGTCGTCTTCCGGCTCGGCCAGTTTCCACACGACGACGCGCTCTTTAGGCGACGGCGATTCGAGCAGGACGGCCATGTCCGCAGGGTGCAGTTCGTGCGGGATGGCGGTCCAGTTCGACCAGTTTCGCGTTCAGGTTTTCGTCGGCAGGGCGCGCCCGGCGGAAATATCGGCGTAAACGGGCGGCAATGCGTCAGCCAGTTCGTGAACGTGGTCGATATCCAAATCGAGGCGTTGGCCGTCTGCGGCCTGGGCAGGGGTGGGGATGTTCGGTGTGGTCAGAAATGCTCCGCCCGCAGGAAGGCGGCGGCGCATTCAGGCGGGTTCAGAATCAGGTGGAGAAGCGGGAATTTTCGGGAAACGAACCGGGAAGTTCCATGATTTCTGCCTGCGGCGCGAGCGGGCTGTCAAAAACGGGGCGCATTTCTGCGCATGAAAGAGGCCGTCTGAAAAACCGTTTGCAGGTTTTCAGACGGCCTCCGGCGTTTGCCGATTTACCAGCCGGGCTTGGCCAGGTTTTGCAGGCCTTCCCTTACTTGGTTTTGCACTTCGCCGTTGAGGCGGCGGCTGATGGCGCGCGCCAGATCGTCTTCGTCAGGCGTGTAATCCACCAGTTCGGGTGCTTGGACGACATCACGGGCGACGCTGTAAAATGTCTGCCGAAGTCGTCTATCAGGCCGTTTTTCTTCGCTTCCAAGCCGGTGTAAACGCGGCCGCTGGATATTTCGGGATCGTTGTCCTTCAGGCGGCTGCCGCGCCCCGATTTGACGGCTTTGATGAATTCGCCGTGTATGTCGTTGAGCATTTGCTGCCAGATAGCCTGCTGTTCGGGCGTTTCCGGCGAGAAGGGGTCGCCCATGCCTTTGTTGCTGCCTGCGGTTTTCAGACGGCGTTTGACACCGATTTTATCCATCAGCTCCGTAAAGTCGAAGCTGCCGCCGATGACGCCTATGCTGCCCCACCAGGCTGGACGGGTCGGCATAGATTTTTGTCCGCCGCCGCAGCGATGTAGTAGCAGCCAGGCTTACATGTCTTCGGTAACGACATACAGCGGGATGTCTTTGTGTTCCGCTTTCAGACGGCGTACTTCTTCAAATGCGGTATTCGAGATGACGGGCGAACCGCCGGGGCTGTTGGCACGGATGATGATGCGCTGACTTTGCCGTTGGCGTGAGGCGGCTTCAATCCGTCGCGCAGCATCGCCACTTGGTCTTGATAACCGCCGCCGATGACGCCGTTCAGCCGGATGACGGCAGTGTGTTCTTTCGACTGTTTGTGCAACGCGCTGCCCAAACTGTTTCCGCCGGTACCGGTGCCGCCGCCGCTGCTGCAGCTGTACATGGTGAACAGCGTGCCCGACAAAACAGCATCGCGCCGACACCGCGCCAAATATTGCGCCACAAGCGGCTGCTGCGTCGCTCCTTGTACGCTCATCAACAGCTTGTAGAGCGTGTCGCGCTCCCAGCTTTCGTTTTTCAGACGGCCCGGACGAAGGATGGAAGCCCGATTGTGCCTGTTGCTGTTCTTCTTCTGCGTTGGATTTTAGCTCATAAATAATTTTCTCTGATGTGCAAACAGTGTCTGCTTTGTTTTCAGACGGCCTCTATGCTTCCTGCCGTTGCAAGCCTTCCAGCTCGCCAAAGCACGACAAGATACCGATGTTCGGCGCGCTCTGCAAGGTTTCGCGGCTGTGCGCGCCGTTATCCGCCTATCGCGCGCACCGGCATGGGCGGCCATTTCGAGATCGAAGGCGGTATCGCCGATGACGATGCTTTCAGACGGCATCACGCAGCTCGTCGCACAACCGCCACACCATATCGGGCGCGGGCTTGGACGGCATTCGGACGCGCAGGCCGTTGCCAGCCAAAAATCCCCCGTCGGTTTGGGCTATGCCTGATTCAAACCGCTGCGCCCCTTGCCCGTGGCCACCGACAGCCAGTATCCCGCCTCCCGCGAGGCGTTCGGTGGGCGGCACGTCAGAAACAGCCGCATATGGCGGTTGTTCGGATTCAGATAGTGCGCGGCATAAGTTTCCCACCAGTTCTTCATGCTTGCCCATGCCCGCAGACGGCGCAAGCTGCTGCATCATCTGCATCAGGCTGCGGCCGATTAAGTTGCGGATTCGGTCGGCGGGCGGTTTGGCCAACCCGCATTCGTAAAGGCCTGCTGCACGGTTTCGATAATCGGGTTGGTGGTGTCGGCCAGTGTGCCGTCCCAATCGAAGATAAGCAGTTTTAAGGCTGCATCGCTCCCTCCTGTGCCCTTACAAACCCAATTCCCAATCGGTGTTCGGATTGATGCAAGACCCGTCGGTACAGTTTCGTAATGGCGGAAAATAATATCGGTTACTTCGTTGGCGGTGTCGGCCGTTTCAAACAAATCAAATCGTCGGGCTTGATAAAGCCGCGCGTCAAAAGCCGGTCAGCTATCCAATCAATCATCCCCTGCCAGAAATCGCGGCCGACCAAAATAATCGGACGGGGCGGAATCTTGCCGGTCTGCACCAGTGTCAGGCTTTCAAACAATTCGTCCAGCGTGCCGAAGCCGCCGGGCATCACCATACGCTACAGCATGTTTCACAAACATCACTTTGCGCGGATGTTGGAATTTAACCGACAAATCCTGATACGGATTGGACTGCTGTTCATGCGGCAGCACGATATTGAGGCCGACGGCGGGACTGCGTCCGGCAAACGCGCCTGTTGGCCGCCTCCACAATCCCCGGCCCGCCGCCGGAAATCACCGCGAAGCCCGCATCCGAGGCGGCGGGCAATCAGTTCGGCCAACAGGTAGTCGGGATGGTTTACCGGCGTGCGCGCGCTGCCGTATATGCTGACAGCGGGATAGATGGCGCGCAGTTCTTCGCCTGCCTCGACGAACTCAGACATGATTTTCAGCAAATGATAACTTTCGCGCGCCTGGATTTCGTTGCGCTGTGCCGTCGAGCAGGATGGGGTGCAGCAGCTTGTCTTGCAAGGGCATAGGGGAACTGCCGAATTGGGAAAAACGGCGGTTATAAACCGATTTGCGCCGCACTGCCGTCTGCCTGCCGATGAGGCCGTCTGAAAACCGTGCTCACGATACGAAACGGGTTTTCAGACGGCCTCAAAGCTACAACGACGCTTTGTTGTCTAACAGCAAACTTTGGCCGAGAAGCCGCCCTTTTTCCACGCCGGGAGGGTGAAGAAATAACCGCCGCCGAACGGGCTGATGTATTCCTCCAAAGGTTCCAGATTGAGTAGGTTTTGCACAAAGATGAAACCGTCGGCAAGATTGGCCTGATACATCACCAGAATCAGGCCGACGTCCAACTGGCCGGACTTGGCCAAACCCATGGAATAGTTGAACGGGCGGCGGAACAGCAAATGCTTTTTCATGAACTCAGGGTCGCGCGGGATTGCCCAGCCGAATATGGCTGTCGGTAGGGACAGCCTTGCCTTCCGGGTCTTTGGCACAGTCGGGAATGTCGCCCTCTTTTTTCATGCCCAAGGGTGCGCCGCTGTATTTTTCGCGGCCGAAAATGGCCTGTTGCTCCTGCAAGGGCGTCCTGTCCCAAAATTCGACAAAATGACGGATGATGCGTATGGCCTGATAGCTGCCGTTTTTCGTCCATGCCGGTTCGTCCAAACTGTTGGAGTACGCCCGTCCACAATACTTGGTCGGCGATTTCAGGCTTAGCGGACGTCGGGGTTGGCCGTACCGTCGCGGAAGCCTAACAGGTTGCGCGACGCAATCGCGCCAGCTCGGCCTTGGGCAGCCAGCCGTCCAGCCGACCAACGGGTAATCGCGTATTTGGCGGTGTTTTTGATGATGTCGCGCAGGGGCGTTTTGACGGGTTTCGGGCGAAAAAGCGCAGATTTCGTATGCCAATGTCGCCGTCGCACCATTCTTTTTGCAGTTTGTCGTTGAAATCCTTCATTTCCTGCAAATGCTTGGGCTTTTGCCACCCAGCCCGAAACGTGCGTCAAACAGGCTCGCACCGACGGATACGGTAACGGTCAGACCATCGGGCGGGACGGTTTTTGCCCAGCAGGCCGCTGCCGGCGGGGCAGCTTTTTCGTCGCCGATCCACCAGTTCTCCGCCTTTAGGTCAGAAATTCGATGCGGGCGGTCAGGTGCGGAAATGGTTGATGAGCTGGGAAATATCGGAAACGGTAACATCGAAGGCGCAGAGGATGCCGAAGGTTTGGTGCGGCGATGGTAATGCCGGCCTGATGTACGCCGTAGCAGTCGTAGGAAGTTTTGGCTGTGGCTGCCGTTGCCCGGAGCAGTCGGCGGCGGCTTTACCCTCGGGCGATGAAGCCGTTTGAGCGGATTGGCCGCTTTGTCCGCAGGCCGTCAGTGCGGCGGCGATCCCGAAACAGCGGCGGCGGTTTTGAGCAGTTTTCGGCGGTCAGGGATTGTCGGGCTGTCGCATATTTTTCTCCTGAAAAGGCCGTCTGAAACCGAAAAACGGTTTCAGACTGGCATCAGTCTGAATGTGAATCTCTTTTCGATTACAATACCCGCCTTTTCAGACGGCTTCAAAGTATCAGAATCAAATTTCGGCCAGGCGGATGTCCCAAATATGCTCAAACAGGACCTTCTTCCGCCGACTCTGTATCCAACCATGAGCAACCCGCCCACCACGTTTCCTACTTCTTCCATGCCCTGCTTTTTCAAACTCGAAAACAGTTGCACCGACACATCCTGCCTCCCTGAAAACCGGTTTTTAACGCTTTCTTGTGACAGAAGACAAGGTTTTTATCTGTTCGTTCTTAGATAATTTGTCGGCCTTTGAAAGCAGGATATGCACCGGCCTGCCGGTTTTTGGCGATCCAACATTTGGATGTCCAGCGGCTTGAGCGGATGACGGCAGTCCATAATCGGCACTGCGACCGATGAGTTGCCGCCGTGTCTGCAAATAATCACCCAACAAGGGTTACCCAATGCTGACGCACCGCCTCCGGCACGGCAGCTGTACCGTAACCGGGCAAATCGACGCATAAAATGACCGTTGGCCAGTTCGATTGATATGCTGCGTACGGCCGGGCGTTTTTCGATACATGAAGCCAGCCGAACATGGTTGCTACAGCGTATTGATCGCGCTGGATTTTGCCCGCGTTGGACAAATCCGACAAAAAGCTATTTCGGCTCCCCGTATCAGGCACAATCTTTCAAGTGGTTTACCGTAGTATTTTGCGTTTTTGAAATAAGTTCCGCTATCGGAAACAGGTAAATTTGGTATAGAATACCACGTTTGCCGAACAATCGGTTTTAAAAGCGGCGGAATCCCGCCGCATATTTTGAGTATCACAGATAAAGGTATTGCGGATACCGCAATGCCGCAATCAGGACCTTCCAGCGAAACGTACCACCTTACTGACTCTGGCATTGGCGTGCGGTGCGGTGTTTGCCGCGCCGAAGGCCGATTAGCCATAAAGGCAAGCAGATCGCCCAAACCGTATGCGCGGCCTGTCATGCCGCCGACAGCAACAGCGGCATTTCCTCCTACCCGAAACTTTCGGCGCAACATGCCACATCGCATATTAAAGAAGCCCGTCGCCATCAAAGACGGCAAACGGACAACCGGCGGGGCGGCAGCAATGCGCCCGATGGTGGGCAGCCTGAGTGCTCAGGATATTGCCGACGTGGCCGCTTTCATGCCACTCAAACTCCAAAACCGGGTGAGGCCAATCCGAAAGACAATCTGATCTGGGCGCCAAAATCTTCCGCGGCGGGCTGTCCGAGAAAAAACTGCCTGCCTGTATGGCTTGCCACGGCCCAAGCGGTGCGGGCATACCGGGCAGCGGCACCGATGTTTCAGCCTATCCACGCTTGGGCGGCCAGCACAAAGACTACACCATGACGCGGCTGAAAGCCTGTGCCTCCGGCCAGCGCAAAAGTCCCAACAACATGATGGAAGACGTAGTCAAACGCATGTCTGAAGAAGAGATGAACGCCAAGCCAACTTCATCAAAAGGGCTGCACACGAGTTTTTCAGACGGCCTCCACCTGATAAAGGCCGTCTGAATACCACCATTGGAATAAACAATGACCATCGGGCTGCCGGTACATCCAACGTATCGGCAGCCCGATTTGTAGTAGAATCCACCTCTTTGTTTTCCCGAAATTTCTCTCCCCTAAAGATGGCAACCGGTAAAAATCCCGCTTATCCGCCGCCCGTGGTTCGCTTTTTAAGCTCCATGCGTTTCGCGGTTGCGCTGCTGTGCAGTATTAGGCATCGCCTCGGTCATCGGCACGGTTTTTGCAGCAAAACCTGTCCTACCGACTACATCGTCAAATTCGGCCCTTTTTGGAGCCGGATTTTTCCAAGCACCTCGGCCTGTTTGACGTTTACTCCTCCATCTGGTTTGTCGTCATCATGCTGTTTCTGGTGCTCAGCACCGGCCTTTGCCTGTGGCGCAACATTCCGCCCTTTATGCGCGAAATGCGATCGTTCCGCCTGAAAGCAAGCCGGCAGTCGCTTGCAGCCATGAAACACACCGCCCTGTTGGAAAACGGCCTCACCCGTCTGTGGGCATGCGTTGCTTCAACGTCCGCGGCTTCGCTGTCAAACAGGTCGAACGTGAAGACGGCTCGGTATTGGTTGCCGGTAAAAAAGGGCGGCCAACAAATGGGGATACATTTTTGCCCACCTGGCCATCATTGTCATCTGCCTCGGTGGCCTGATAGACGGCAACCTGCTACTAAAAATCGGCATGCTGACCGGGAAAATCACCCCTGACAACCACAGCGGTATTCGCCCGCGACTTCAAACCCGAAAGTATCTTGAGCGACGGCAATCCGTCATTTCAGGGCAACGTAAACCTCAGCGAAGGGCGAGAAAGCCGACGTTGTTTTCCTGAATGCCGACCAAAGGGCTTTTTGGTTCAACAGTTGCCGTTTTTCGGTCAAACTGAAAAATTCCACATCGATTTCTACGATACCGGCATGCCGAGTGATTTTGCCAGCGATCTGGAAGTTACCGATAAAAAAACCGGCAAGGTCAGCGAACACACCATCCGGGTAAACCACCCGCTCACCCTGCCGGCATTTCTATCTACCAGGCAAGCTTTTGCCGACGGCAGCTCCGGCCTCCAATTCAAAGCTTGGGATTTGGCGGCGAACAGCAGCCGTTTTGCCGAGGTGAAAGGCACTCGATGAACGAGTTTTCCGCTGAATATGGGCGGCGAACAAAAATTCACTTTGGAATTCGACAAATTCACATCGATGAACGTTGAAGACATGAGCGAACCGGCCGAAAAAGAGCAAGGTTTGAAACAAAAACTCAACGATGCCCGCGCCGTGAAACAGAAGAAAAAATTCACCAACCTGGGCCCCAGCATCATCTACCGCCTGCGTGATTCTGCGGGACAGGCAATAGAGTTTAAAAACTACATGCTGCCGATCAAGCAGGAAGATGACTACTTTTTCATCACAGGGCACCCGCTCCGGCCTCGAGCAGCAATACCGTTGGTTTGCGCATTCCTGCCGACAGCAAACACAAAGCCGACACCTTCATCGATTTGGCGCGAACTGATGAACTTTGACGAAACCGTCCGCAGCCGCATCAGCACGGCCGCAGCCGCCAGCGCGCCGGAAGACATCCGTCCGCAATTCAAACAAGCCGTTGAAAACACTCTGCTCCCTATTTGCCCGCGGCAGCTATCTGGAATTGGATAAATTCGTCCAAACCGCGGTTCCTGAAAACGAACGGGAAAAATGCGCGATTATTTCTATCAAATTCTAATCGGCGGTGCCAGCCTCACGCTTAGACGAAGCCTTAAACCGGCAAACCTGCCCCGCCTGGCAACAGGAAGACAAACGCAACCCGTTTCCCTATTGCACGCCATGGATGCCTACCGGACTGACAGAATATCCGCACCCGTACTGTTGCAACTGGACGGCTTCAGAAGTCCGCTCCTCCGGCCTGCAGATGACGAAATCCCCAGGCGCGGTGTTGGTTTACATCGGCTCGCTGCTGCTGGTATTGGGCACTGTCTTTACGTATCTACGATCCGCGAAAAACGCTTCTGGCTGTTATTCGAACCCAACGGCATCCGCTTTGCCATGTCGTCCAGCCGGCACGAACGCGACCTACGAGCGAATTCCCCAGAACATCTGCAAGGCCTGGAAACGGCTTGCCGAGGATTTAAACCATGATGCAAACCGCGACAACACTAAAACACACGCCGACCTACCACAGCACGAACTCTTGGCAGAACGTTCGTTTTGGCACTCTCTGGATGCAAAGACTGGCTGTTTGCCGCCCTAAAATCCCGCTCATTGCCGCCTTCGTGCAGCACACCCTGCCGCACAGAATGGATGTATGCGAAGTCGTTATCCTGTGGTCGACGTAATCTGCACCGTCGGCCTGGGCTGGTTTTTCAAACCCATGCGCTGGTTCGTCCCGCTCTCGTTGGCACTGGCCTACGGCGGCGTATCCCCTATGCAGGAAACTTCGCAGCAGCGATAAATTCACTCTGCTGCGCTTCCTCAGCAGCCAGTCCGGCGATTGTGGCAATGCGCGATGATTTTTGCCGCCCTGTTCGCCTACGCCTGCGGCTCCCTGTTGGCTGCACACCAGCTAAACCAATACCCGCCACTCGGCATGGGTATGCCGCCTTCAGTTGGATCTCCGCCTTGGCGGGCTTTACTGACCTCCTGGTTCGCTACACTGGCTACCTGTTGTTGGGCGATGCCGGCCATATCGGTTTCCAACCTCTATGAAGTCTTCATCCCTTTTTCCTCGTCATCAGCGCATTGATGTACTGGTACTGACGAAACGTTTTACCGTGCGGCGGCTGGGCGTGTTCGTCTATACACTGATGGCGGAATCGTCTGCTTCGTGCTGTGGTACAGCCTCGCACGCAACGCTGCTGGACAGATTCAACCCGCTGATTCCCGCCCTGCAATCGTGGTGGATGAAAATCCACGTTCCGCCAACTTCATCGGCTACGGCGCATTCTGTATGGCCGCCATGCTCGGCGTGGCCCAGCTTATGGTCATCCGCAGCACCGAAAAAGGCAAAGCCAGCCGCCTGCCCGATTCAGCCGCCATTGAAGAAATCATGTACAAAGCCATTGCCGTCGGCTTCCTGTTCTTCACCATCGCCACCATCCTCGGCGCACTGTGGGCAAAAGCCGCGTGGGGCGGTTAGTGGAAAGCTGGGACCCGAAAAGAAGTATGGGCACTCGTCGTCTGGCTGAACTACGCCACATGGCTGCACCTGCGGCTGGTTGTCGGCTGGCGTGGAAAAATATTGGCCTGGTGGGCGATTATCGGCCTCTTCATCACCGCCTTCGCCTTTGTCGGCGTCAACATGTACCTCAGCGGCCTGCACTCCTACGGGGAACTGTAATCCGACAAAAAGGCCGTCTGAAAACGCAGCTATGAAACGTCTGAAGTCTTTAAGACTGACACCGTCCTCATCAGATTTTAAATGCTGTGGAAACATTTTCAGACGGCCTCAACCACACCAAAGCCGCAAAAGGAAACATCGCGACATGCCGCGAAATCCTTGCCTGGTGCGACGACATCACCGCAAACCGCCAATTTAAAGACTATGCGCCCAACGCGGCCTCCAAGTCGAAGGTGCGGAAAAATTGAAACAAAATCGTTGCCGCCGTTACCGCCAGCGTGCCGCCGTCGAATGTGCTGCACAACAAGGCGCACAACTGCATAGTCGTCCACCACGGCATGTTCTGGAAAAGTGAACCCGCCACCATCACCGGCTGGAAAAACAGCACATCGCCACCCTCTCACCACAACATCAACATGGCCGGCTACCACCTGCCGCTCGACGCCCACCCCGAACTCGGCAACAACGCCCAGCTAAGCCAAACTGATGGACTGGCAAACAGATTACACCTGCGGCGAGCAAAACCTACTGAACATAGGCCGTCTGAAAAGCGAAAACCGTTTCCGAAACTGACTGCCGAAATCGCCCAAAAACTCGGCCGCACCCCCACCGTCGTCGGCAATCCGCAACAAACCGTTAGCGCGTACCGCATGGTCACCGGCGGCGACAGGATTTTTCAGACGGCCGTAGACGAAGGCGCCGAAGTTTACGTCACCGGCGAAATTTCGAGGCGCAATACCACATTGCCAACGAAAACCGGCACAGTCTTCAGTCTCCGCAGGCCACCACGCCACAGAACGCTATGGCATACAGGCACTTGCCCGCGCCCTACAACAGAAATTCAGCGGAAATTTACTTTTTGACGAACAAAATCCTGCTTAAAATCAAAAAGACTTCAAAAATTTTACCTTATTTTAAATACTACTTTAAAGCAACCTACGAATTCAGGTAGAAATTGCGGGTTTAATGGCTCGAGTATTTTCAAAATCTTAGGATGACTGATAATGGATAATCATGAAATCAATCAGAGCCGCCGCCGCGCCTCGATAGCTGACAACAGCAGGGCGGGCGGATTGCCGCCGCAGGCGTGGCTGCGCCTTTCGTCGCCAGCTGGTTCCCGTCGGAAAAGGCTAAGGCCGCCGGCGCACCTGTAGAAATCGACGTTAGCAAACTCGAAGCGGGTCAAATACTGATGCCGAATGGCAAGGCAAAAACCGATTTGGTGGTAAACCCGCACGGATCAACGACTCAAAAGACCTGAAAGGGCTGAACGGCGTCTTGACAAACCCGGAACTCGAGGTCAACCACCAGCCGGAAGACTGCAAAAAGCGAAACCCGCTCAATCCAAAACCAGAACGTCTTGGTCGCCATCGGCATCTGTACCCCACTTGGGCTGTTCGCTCGACCTACCGTCCGGACATCGCTCCGGCGATTTGGGAGCAGAGTGGAAAGGGCGACTGCTGCGCCCGTGCCATGCTCAAGATTCGACATTGCCGGACGCGTTTACGCCGGCGCGTCCCCCGACCAATCTGGTTGTTCCTCCCCATAAACGTCTAAGCGACGCCCACCATCCTGGTCGGCGACGAAACATAAAAAGGACTTAATTATGGCAAACCAAACCAATAGCAAAGCAAAAGCATTGTTGGACTGGTGGACGCCCGTTTCCCTTTGTCCAAAATGTGGCGTGACCACCTATTTCGAATACTACGCGCCAAAAACTTCCAACTTCGCTACTTCTTCGGCTCACTGGCACTTTTTGGTGCTGGTGATTCCAGATTGTCAGCGGTATTTTTCCTCGTCATGAATTTCAAACCCGACGGCAATCTCGAACCAATACAACCTGCCGGCTGCGTTTACCGCTGTCGAGATACATCATGCGCGACGTATCGGGCGGTTGGATTATCCGCTATGTGCACTCAACCGGTGCATCGTTCTTCTCTTATTGTCGTATATCTACACATGTTCGCGGCCTGATTTTACGGTTCGTTTAAAAACCGCGCGAACTGGTATGCGTATTCGGCTCGTTGATTTTCTTGGCATTGATGGCGAAAGCCTTTTATGGGTTACTGCTCGCGGGACAAAATGTCCTTTCTGGCGCACAGGTAATTATCAACCTGTTCTCCGCTATTCCGGTGATCGGCCAAGATTTATCGGTTTGATTCGTGGTGACTTTACCATTTTCCGATGCCACGCTGAACCGCTTCTTCGCCTGCACGTCATTGCCGTACCGTTGGTACTGCTCGGCAGTCGTAGCGCACATTATCGCCCTGCACGAAGTCGGTTCGAACAACCCCTGACGGTGTGAAATCAAAAACTGAAGATGAAAACGGCGTACCTTTGGACGGCATCCCGTTCCACCGTACTACACCGTTAAAAAGACATCTTGGGCGTAGTGGTCTTCCTGATTGTTTTCTGTGCCGTTATGTTCTTCGCGCGCAGGCGGCGGCTACTTCCTGGAAGCGCCGAACTTTGACCCTGCAGACCCGCTGAGAAACCCCTCCCCATATTGCACCTGTTTTGGTATTTCACACCGTTCTATGCCATTTTGCGTGCCATTCCGTCCCTTGCTGGCACACAAATATGGGGCGTTATCGGTATGGGGGCTGCAGTCGTGCTGATTGCTCTGCTGCCGTGGCTGGATCGTTCTCCGGTGAAAATCGATACGCTACCGCGGCCCGATTTTCAAAACTGCGCTGGTATTGTTCGTTATCTCCTTTATCGGTTTTAGGCATTCTCGGTGCAATGGTGGCAGCCGAAACCCGTACTCTCGTTGCCCGCATTTTGTCGGTCATCTACTTCCCCTGTTTTTCTTGGCTATGCCGATTTGCAACACAGCTGGATCCGACCAAACCGGTTCCCGAACGCGTAACCATGAGCACAGGCAAACAAAAAGTGATGTTCTTCATGACACACCGCCATTACATTAATCGGTGCGTACCTGTTTGCAACCAATATCTGATGAGGGCAGCAAAATGAAAAATACATTGAAAAATGGATTGTTGCGCCTTGGCAACCCTATAGCTAGCCGCGCAAGCGGCGACCACCACTACGAAAAGTCGATATCGACTTGGGCAGCAAGTCAGCCTGCAACGCGGCGCGCAAATCTTTACCAACTACTGCCTGTCGCTGCCACTCGGCAAGCAGCATGCGCTTCAACCGTCTGAAAGACATCGGTCCGACCGACGAGCAAATCAAGAAAAACATGATGTTCACCACCGACAAAGTCGGTGATGTGATACATGCCGCCATGACTCCGGCAGACGGGAAAAATGGTTTGGCGCGGCACTCCTGATTTGTCGCTGATTGCCCGTTGCGTGGTGCCGACTACCTGTATGCCTACATGCGCGGTTTCTATAAAGACCCAACCCGTCGAGCCCGGCTGAAACAATACTGCGTTTAATAAAGTAGGTATGCCGCATCCGCTGTAGCAGCAACAAGGCGTGCAAGCTGTCGCTGCGATGGAAAAGCCAACCCGTTATGCGGTAGAGACGAACACGGCCAAGATAAAGTTCGAAAACTGTATTGAGGAATCCACCGCTCCATGACACGCAAAACACCGGACGGCAAAAGCTGGCTACCAAAGAATATGATGCTCACGCCCGCGATTTGGTACTGGTGGCCTTCGCATGGTCTACATGGGTGAGCCTGCACAGGTAGGCGCAAACAAATCGGCTATGCCGTCTTCGACCCTTCTTGTTTGCGGTAACGTGCTGCCGCTGGCCTGCTTCCTGAGAATACTGGAAAGACGTTCACTAAGCTGTCTGACCTCAAATTCTAGCCGGAGGGATTCCTCCGCTTTTTATTTTTCTCCCGATAAAACATCGCGGTTATAACGAGTGTAGTATTTTCCAGACAGCCTTGTGTATCATTCTCTTAATTTTCAAACACATCACATCTGCCTTGGCGGATATTTCTCAATTCAGTCAGGAGTAATCCTTATGATGATTTTGTGGCGCATTACCCGCCCGTTACGTTCAGCCACCGACTGCCGCTTCGTCCCATATGAGCGATTGGATTTCCGAAATTAAGGGCAGCCGGATATTTTCAACAAAACCCGGAAGATTTGGGCTAGTTATGAATCCGTATAACCAAAGTACCTGTTTTGCAGAGCGCGACGTGATACCGCATGAGTCCAACATCATCAGCGAATACATAGACGAACGCTTCCTCATCCCCACTGATGCCGGGCGACCCCGTTCAACGAGGGCCCGCGGCCGTTTGGTGCTCTACCGCCTCCGGAACGCGAACTATTCCAGCCATGCGGTTTCGGAAACACCCGAATCTACGTCAAAAGAGAACCGGCCCGAGCACGCAGAAGCCATTTTCCCCAAGGCCTGAGCCATGCTGGCACCCGCATTTTCCAAACACAAATACATCATGGGCGACGATTCTTTCCGCATGATTGACGTCGCCATTGCCCCGCCCTGTGGCGTCTGGATCATTACGACATCAAACTGGAAAAACGCCGGCACCGCTGCTCAAATACGCCGAACGCCTCGTTCCAGCGCGAAGCTCTTTATCGAAGCACCGCCGACACCGGCCGAAAAAGCCATGCGCCGCTAAAATATCATCGGGGAAACAACGAACGAACAGCAGCACCAGACCTTACCTGCTCCGTGCCCTGTACTGAATGGTGCAACGACAACGGCTACCGCGCGCGCACATTGTTGCCTGCGAAACGAACGTACCCGCGTACCGATGCAATATGCGCGACAACGAGCTCATGTTGAATATCGGGCCGAATGCACGCACACAATCTGAGCATCGACGACGAGATAGGTAAATTTCTTCCGCTCGCTTTTGCCGGTGTAGCGCATGAAATGGATTCCTGTCGGCCACATCTCTCTCAGCCTGTTTGCCCGCGAAACCGGCGAAGGCATGGGTTTTTGAAACAGAACCCTGCAACCTCACAACCGAAAACCTCGGGCGAAACGGGAAACGAAAACGGAAGAGGCCGTCTGAAAAACCGGAAAGACGGCACGGCAGAAAAGAAAAGGTTTTGAAGTTCGTCAGCACCGCCGACTCACGGCGGGCCGTCTTGAAAGCTTACGTCCTTTCAGGCGGCCTCGTCCGTGGCTAACGCATCACAGCTTTGAATGTAAAGGAAACACCCATGGACTCCCGGAGCGGGCAATATCGGCTCTCCGCTGTTTTACGGCGTATTCTTTTATCGCCGTCCTCCATCATGATCGCGCCAGACATGTTGTCGCTGACCGGCGCACACAAAGTCAGCACCAAAGAAGCCCCGCTCTGGTCAGCCATTTGGATTGCGTGGTCCTGCAGCCTTTGCAGGCTGGCTGTATTGGGAAACAACCTTCCCACTAAGCCACAACATCCGCCAAAGTAAAGAAAGAATATTCACCGGCCACGTTTTGGAAAATCGCTGGCCGTAGATAACCTTTTTGTCTTCCTGATGATTTTTCTCTACTTCAGTACCGTCCCAATATCAGCACCGGGTATTGCATATACGGCGTGGCCTGCCATCGTCCTGCGTGCTATTATGATTTTTATCGGCGCGGTGCTGGTCAGCCGCCTTTCGATGGATATTGTATATTTTCGGCGCATTTCGCACCACACAGGCATCAAAATATGGTCATACATGGGCGGCGATGGTGAAGGCGAAGACCTGTCGCAAAAACAAAATCCTGCAATGGCTGCAGCATCGCATCAGCGTCGGCAAACTGAACGGTGAAAAATTCTTTACCGTGGAAACGGCAAGCGTTGCGCCCGCTGCTGATAAGTACTGATTGCGGTCGAACTGAGTGATGTCATATTCGCCGTCGACAGTATTCCGGCCATTTTGCCGTTACCGCCGACCCGTTCATCGTCCTCACCTCCAACATCTTCGCCATCCTCGGCTTGCGCGCAATGTATTTCCTGTTGGCGAGACATGGCCGACCGCTTCGTATTCCTGAACCACGGCTTGGCACGTCGTCTTGAGCTTTATCGGAACTGCAAGATGCTGATTATTCATTGGATTCCCATTCCTGTCTCATCTCGTTGGCAGTCGTCTTCGGCGCGCTTGGCGCATCCATCCTCACCTTCGCTGGTATACAGCCGGAAAATGGAACGCCGCTGATGATGCGCTACCTCCGATAAAAACATAAAAGGCCGTCTGAAAATATCTTTTCAGACGGCCCTCAAATTTTAAAACGGCTTTACAGACCCAGTTTTTCTCTTCATGTTTCACATAGCTGTGGTCGTTGCGGGCGGATATGCAGGAACAATCAAGTTTCCAACAAACCAACATTTCCTGACCGACATCGTCGCCGTTATCGAAACGGCCTTTGAATGTTTTCACTTTATTAACGAAATTTTCATGCACGCGGTGGTGGGCATCCAGCAGATATTCTGCCATTTCCAACAGGCTTTCCTCATCGGAGAAGTGTTTGAACGGTGTAATCAATCAAATGATCCAAGGCCACACCTACCGCCTGGCGGTCGTTTGCAACATGGGCATCATGCATCTCATTGATATACTGAACCAAAATTTTGTGCTGTTCGTCCACCTGTTCGATGCCGGTGTCCAAATCGGAAGTCCAATGCAAGAGTATCTGCCATTTTTAATTCCCTTTATGTGTCGATAAAAATCGAATTATAGGGTTTTCCGTGTAAAGAACAGACAACATTTGCATAATTAAGCTAGGAATTCATTCAAATTTTGACTTTATCAAACACTTAATTGTGATTTATTCTCAATCGTCCGATTGCGCAGCCAGCGGGCGGCCGGAGCGATTTCACCGGCCAGCAAACCGATTTCCCCCACGCCGGACGCACGCAATACATCCGCCGCCGCACCGTGCAGCCATACGCCGCCGCAGGCCGCCTGAAACGGCTCGATTCCCTCGCGCCAGCAGGCTGCCGATGATGCCGCTTAACACGTCGCCGCTCGCCGTGGCCAACCCCGCATTGCCGCTCAGGTTTTCGCTACAACATCCCGTTACCGCCGCACACAGGGAACGATGCCCTTCAGCACCACCACGGCACGGAAGCGTTCAGCCAGCCGTCGCACTGCCGTTGCCCGGTCGGACTGCACAACGCTTGTCTCCGTTCCGAGCAGGCGTGCGGCTTTCGGCGGGATGCGGCGTCAGGACCACTGCAGGACGCGCGGCTTCGGCGGCCAATGCCCCATCATGCGCCAGCAGATTCAGAGCGTCCGCATCCAGCAGCAGCGGCGTATCCGAGGCCGTCTGAAAAACCGCCCGCAGCAACTGCGCCACCTCCGCCAGTGCAACCCCAAACCGCACCCGGCCACGCGTGCCGACAAATCCGTCCGTTTAAGCAATGCCGACGCCGTATCCAGCATGATTTCAGGATAGGCGGCAATCAGCGGCATGGGCAAAACAGGCTGATGAAAAACCGGCCCAGACCTTGCCGCAGCCGAGCATCAAGGCGGGACGACGATGCCAATACCACCGCCCTGCTCATACCCGCCGCACCGCCCAACACGGCCAGCGTGCTGAACGTGCCTTGTGGCTGTCGGTCTGCCGCGGGCGGAATATTTGCGGAAACCGTTGCACGGCCTCCTCAAGCGGGAAACCTTCGGGCAATCGGTAAAAACGTTCATGGCCATACTCCTTCACTTCGGATTTTCCGTTTTCAGACGGCCTTATTGTATGCTTTGTCGCCGTCGGATTTGCACCATCCGCATGAATTATTTTTAATATTGCCCCTCTTTTTGCCAACGGTCGAGGCCGCCCCATGGAATCCATTATCGAACTGCGTCATCCCAGAAAACCCTTCTGGCGTTGGAGGAAACCGGCAGCGTTTCCCTCGCCGCGCAACGGGTATTCCTGACCCAATCCGCCCCTGTCGCACCAAATCCGCACGCTGGAAAACTATTACGAAACCCCGCTTTTCGAACGTAAATCAACCCGCTGCGCTTCACGCCTGCCGGTGCGCGGCTGTTGAAACTCGCCCGCGATTTGCTGCCCCAGGTGGCCGCGGGCCGAACGCGACATGGCGCAGATTATCGAAGGCGAAGCGGGCGAACTGCGGCTGGCGGTGGAATGCCAGCACCTGCTTCGACTGGCTGATGCCCGCCATGGGCGAATTCCGCCCGTTGTGGCCGCAGGTGGAACTCGCGACATCGTATCCGGCTTTCAGGCAGACCCCGTCGGCCTGCTGCTGTCCCACCGCGCCGATTTGGCGATTGTGTCCGAAAGCCGTGCCGCAGGCGGCATTGCCTACCGCCCCCTGTTTGCCCTACGGCATGGTCGGCATCTGCGCCCCGAACACCCGCTCGCAGCCAAAGAAATCTGGCAGGGCGGAAGACTTTGCCGGCGAAACCCTGATTACCTACCCGTCCCCGACGACATGCTCGACCTGCTGCGTAAAATCCTGCTGCCGCGCGGCATCAACCCGCAACGCCGCCACAGCGAGCTGACCATCGCCATCGTACAACTCGTGGCCAGCCGCCGCGGCATCGCCGCCCTGCCGTATTGGACCGTGATGCCGTATCTGGAGAAAGGCTACGTCGTCTCGCGCAAAATCACCGAAAACGGCCTGCAAAGCGAACTGTACGCCGCCATGCGGAGCGAAGACGGCGACACAGGCTACCTGGCCGACTTCTGCCAAATCGTGCGCGACCAAGGCTTCGCCACCCTGCCCGGCCTGAGCATACTGGAATAAGGCCGTCTGAAAATGCTCGAACTGCAAAACATCCGCAAACAATTCAACGGCAAAACCGTTGCCGACGGCATCAGCCTCCAAGTCGCGCGCGGCAGCCTGACTCGCCATCCTCGGCCGTTCCGGCTGCGGCAAATCCACCCTGCTCCAACATCGCCGCCGGACTGACCGCCCCTGACGGCGGCCACGTCCTCTCGACGGCACGGGACATCACCGCCCTGCCGCCCGAAAAACGCCGCATCTCGCTGATGTTCCAAGACTACGCCCTCCTGCCGCACCTGACCGTCCTGCAAAACACCGCCTTCGGCCTCAAAATGCGCGGCACCGCCAAACGGCAGGCGGAAGAGGCCGCCGAAGCCATGTTGGAACAAGTCGGCCTGTCGGGCGAAGGACACCGCCGCCCCGACACCCTTTCCGGCGGCGAACAACAACGCGTCGCACTGGCCCGCGCCCTGGCCGCCGGGGCAAACTGCTGCTGCTGGACGAACCGCACCAGCCTCGACACCGGCCTGAGAAAACAGCCTGCGCAACCTGACCCGTGCAGGCAGGCCGTCTGAACATCCCCGCCGTCCCTCGTTACCCACGACCCCCGAAGAAGCCTTTCCTGATGGCCGACCGAATCGCCCTGATGGCCGACGGCCGCATCATTCAAGAGAGGCAGCCCCGACGAACTGGGCGCGCACCCGAACAGCGCGGCGGCGGCCAAGCTGCTCGGCTGCCGCAACGTTAGCGACACATTCTACCTGCCGCCCGACGCGCTCTTTCCCGACCCCGCCGGCCCCGCCTGCCCGTCCTCGCCCTACACCGCCTTCCCGGCGGCACGCGCGCCGAAATCGGCCACCCGCAGTTCGGCCTCATAGAAAATACCCCTGCCGCCCGGCTTTCCACGGCAGCGAAATCCGCGTCGGCACAGATACAGCCCGCCTGGTACGCTTTTCGAAACGCCGCCGGACAAACCGGCATAAATACAGGCCGTCTCGAAAACAAACGCCGCCGCATGTTTGGGCCCCACAGGAACCCGCAGCGTTCGTTTTCAGACGGCTCTTTTGCTATACTGCCGTTTTTGACACGGAAACAGAAAGCCCCGCCATGTCCGCCCCCGCCCCTATCCGCCCCGAACTACCGCCAACGCCTGCAAATCGCCCTGCACACCTGCTGCCCCAACTGGCCGTTACCCGTGCCGCAGGCTGGCTGGGCCCGAACGCCGCTGGGGCGTATTGACCACCTTCATCATCCGCGCGCTTGCCGCCCGCTACCGATCAATCTCAACGAAGCAGCCCGCAGCAATCCCGCCGATTACGCGCAGTTTCAACGAATTCCCATCCGCCCGCTGAAAGACGGCGCAAGGCCGATAGACGGCGACGGGCAAAACCTCTGCCTGCCCGCCGACGGACGCGCGTGAGCGAATGCGGCACCATCGAACACGGGCGGCTGCTACGGGCCAGGCCGCAGCTTTACCACCGCCGAACTGCTGGCAGGCGACGAAGGACTGGCCGCACGTTTTTCAGACGGCCTCTTCCTCACCACCTACCTTTCCCCGCGCGACTACCACCGCGTCCACATGCCCTGCGACGGCACCGTGCGCGCGCAGTTTAGTGCCGGGCGAACTGTTTTCCGTCAATCCCTTCCTCGCCGAACACGTCCCCAACCTGTTTGCCCGCAACGAACGCCTCATCTGCCTCTTCGATACCGAATTCGGCGGCATGGTGCAGATTTTGGTCAGTGTGCCACCATAACCGCCAGCATCAGCACGGTGTGGGCGGGCGTCGTCAATCCGCCGCGCACCGCCGCCATGCGCCAATGGGACTATCCGAATCGGGCGACGGTGCGGTCGTCCTGCGCAAAAGAGCGAAGAAATGGGCGCATTCCGCCTCGGCTCCACCGTCATCAACCTTTTCCCGCACGGCAGCGTCCGCTACGACGAACGCCTGAAAAGCAGGCGTGGAAACGCGGATGGGCGAAACCATGGCGCAACGGCTGTCTAACCCGCACATCGAAATACGGAAGGCCGTCTGAAAACCGATTTTCAGGTTTTCAGACGACCTTTTATATTGTTCCTATACGGCAGACCGCATCGGCAGTGAACCAGCGTACCTTCGTTTTCACCGCAAACCACGCGTTTGAGCGCGCCTTCTTTGGCGATGCCGAACACGACGATGTTGAGCTGGCGTTCGCGGCACAGGGCGAAAGCGGTGGCATCCGCATGACTTTCAGTCGTTTTGCTCAGCCTCGTCGAAAGTGATGGTTTCATAGCGGACTGGCGGACGGGTCTTTTTCAGGTCGGCGAGTGTGCACGCCATCGACATTGGTAGCCTTCAGCATCACGTCGCAGTTCATTTTCCGCGCCGCGCAGGAAGCGGCGGTGTCGGTGGTGAAGAAGGGTTGCCGGTGCCGCCGGCGAAAATCACGACTTTGCCTTCTTTCAGATACTGGATGGCTTTCCGGACGGGCGTAGGTTTCGGCAATCTGCTGCATGGGCGGTGCGGATTGGACGCGGGCTTTCACGCCGGCGGATTCGAATGCGTCTTTCAAGGCCGAGGCATTCATGACGGTGGCCATCATCCCCATATAGTCGGCCGTCGCACGGTCATGTTGTCGGCCTGCGTGGAAACGCCGCGGAAGATGTTGCCGCCGCCGATGACGATGCCGGACCTGTACGCCGAGTTCGACGTTTCTTTTACCTGGCCGACAATCTGCATGATGGTTTTCGCGGTTGATGCGAAGGCATCATTGCCCATCAGGGCTTCGCCGGACAGTTTCAACAGGATTCGTTTGTATTTGGTCTGCAGGGTCATGTGGGATTCCTTTCGGCTGGGAGAACGAGGATAAACGGCGCGCATTATACGCGCTAAGCCCCGGCTTTATAAACAGGGTAAAGGCCGTCTGAAAGCAGGCTTTACACGATAAAGCAGCTTTCAGACGGCCTATTGTCATCCCGACGGAACGTTTAGCCGGAGAATTTCTTGAACACCAGCGTGCCGTTGGTACCGCCGAAGCCGAAGGAATTGGAGATGGCAACGTCGATTTTTCGCGTCCGCGCGCTTCGTTGGCGCAGTAGTCAAAATCGCAGCCCGCTTCGATGTCTTGTTCGAAGATGTTGATGGTCGGCGGGATTTTTGCTCGTGTACCGCCAACACGCTGTACAGCGCTTCCACGCCGCCTGCCGCGCCGAGCAAATGGCCGGTCGTGGATTTGGTGGAATTGACGATGACTTTGCGGGCGTGTTCGCCCAATGCAAGCTTGAGGGCTTTGGTTTCGTTGGCATCACCCAGCGGGGTGGACGTGCCGTGTGCGTTGACGTAATCGACGTCTTCGGGCTTTAGTCCAGCATCTTTCAGCGCGCGGGTAACCGCCAATGCAGGGCCTTCTTCGTTCGGACGCGGTGATGTGGTAGGCATCGGAACTCGCGCCGAAGCCGACGATTTCGGCGTAGATTTTCGCGCCGCGTTTTTGGCGTGTTCCAATTCCTCCAACACCAGCACGCCCGCACCTTCGCCGATAACGAAACCGTCGCGGCCTTTATCCCACGGACGGGAAGCGGTAGCGGGGTCGTCGTTGCGGGTGGAAAGTGCTTTCATTGCAGCGAAGCCGCCTACGCCCAAGGTGCTGATGGCACCTTCGGCACCGCCGGCAATCATCACGTCCGCATCGCCGTATTTGATCAGTCGGGCGGAGTCGCCGATGGAGTGCGCGCCGGTGGTACAGGCGAAACCATGCCGTAGCTGGGGCCGCGGTAGCCTTTGAGGATGGTTACGTGGCCGGAAATCAGGTTAATCAGCGAACCGGGAATAAAGAAGGGGTTGATTCTGCGCGCGCCGCACCGAGTACGGTTTTTCCGGTGGCTTCGATGCTGGGCAGGCCGCCGATGCCGGAGCCGATGTTCACGCCGACACGGTCTTTGTCGAGGCTTTCCAATTCGTCCAAGCCGGAATCGCTGATGGCCTGCAGTGCGGCGGCGATGCCGTAGTGGATAAACACGTCCATGCGGCGGGCTTCTTTGCCGCTGATGTGATTGGCCGATGTCGAAATCGCGCACTTCGCCGGCGATTTGGCTGTTGATGTCGGATGCGTCGAAACGGGTGATGAGGCCGATGCCGCTTCTGCCGGACAATAGGTTATTCCAAGCGGTTTGTACGTCGTTGCCGACCGGGGAAACCTGTCCGAGGCCGGTGATGACTACTCTTCTCTGACTCATAGTCTGCTCGCTGTAAAACGGGATTCGGAAGCCGGAACGCGCTTGCGGGCGCGGTTTGTTCCGAGCCGCTGTTAATGAGAAACGACCCTGTGTGCAGGCAAAGCCCGCGCGCAGAGGCCGGAATAGGGCAAAGGCCGTGCTTAACCTTGGTGAGCGTTCACATAGTCGATGGCCAATTGAACGGTAGTGATTTTTCGGCTTCTTCGTCAGGGATTTCGCAACCGAAGGCTTCTTCCAAAGCCATAACCAGTTCTACGGTATCCAGAGAGTCTGCGCCCAGGTCGTCTTGGAAGGAAGATTCGTTTTTACGTCGGCTTCGTTGACACCGCAGTTGCTCGGCAACGATTTTCTTCACTTGTTGTTCAATGTTTGACATATTCTTTCGTCCTTAATTTAAAGCCTTGCGGCGGTGGTTAATGTAAAAACTCAAAAACGGTCGCATTGTACCCGATTGATTTAGAGTTTTCCATCTAATGATGTGTTTGCCTTTCAGACGGCCTTCGGAGGCGGCCGCCGCAGGTGCGAAACGCGGGCATATTAGCATAGGCCGGATTTTGCCGACAAGGGCGTTTTCCGCTGTTTTTCCAAGGCTTATTCTGCACCGCTGCTGTGCTCGCCCGATTAGTTGCACACGGTCTCGTTTAAAAACCGCAATACCAGTGCCAATTCTTCCGCCGCTTCTTCCTGTGTGCCGTTGCCGGTATGGCCGCCGCAATCGGGGGCGTAGAGCCAGGATTTAGGCGAGATGCCGCGCAGTTTGGCGTAAAACTTCAAGGCGTGGGCGGGGTGTACGCGGTCGTCGGACAGGTTGGTGGTGATGAGTGCGGGGGTAATTCCGGCCGTCTGAAAGGTTGTAGTAGGGGAAAGCCTTTTCCAGGTGCGGGCGCATTTTCTGCGTCGTTCGGGTCGCCGTATTCCTCTATCCAGCTTGCACCGGCGGAAAGCCGCGTATAAAGCCAGCATGTCGGTCAGGGGACTTCGCACACAAGTGCGCCGAAGGCCCTGCGGTTCGCGCACAAAGGCGGATCGCGGTTATCAGGGTCGCCGTTGCTGCCGCCCTGTATGGCGATGTGCGGCGGGGAACTCAGGCCGCGTTCGGCCAAGTCACGCACGACGGCCAGCAGGTCGTCCGCGCTGCGGTGTTTGTGTTCGCGCCGGGCGGCGGTGTGCCAGCCTTTTGTATTCGCCGCCGCCGCGTATGTTGGCCAAGACGAAGGTATTGCCTTGCGCCAGCCAGTGGCGGCCGATGTTGCCCAGATAGTGCGGCAGTTCGGCCACGTCGAAGCCGCCGTAAGCATAAACAAGCGTAGGGGTGTCGGCACTGCTGTTTTTGCCGACGTGGAAATACGGTATTTGCGTGCCGTCTGCCGAACGCGCCCAAAGTTGCCGATACGGCGATGCCGTCTGCGTCGAATTGTTTGGGCTGGCGGCGCAGGACGCTCAGTTCGTTTACCCTGCAAGTCGAGTGCGTACAGGGTCAGCGGGGTGGTGAAGTCGCTTGCGGCGATGTAGAGCAGGTCGCCGCCCCACGGCTGGTCGGTCAGTTCCAGCGCGCCTTGCGGCAGTTCGGGCAGGGTTTGTTCCTGCCATGTTTTGCCCGTCCATTTCCATGATTTCAGACGGCCTTTGACGTTGTCGAGCAGGGAAACGGCGATAAAGCGTTTGGTGGTTTCCACGCTTTCACCGCCTGCGCGTCGTCGGGGGCGAGCAGCAAGGCGGCCTCGCCCAATTCGCCTTTGTTGAGTTTGACCGCCACAAGCGCGCCGGCGGGGTAGCTTTTATTGGCACGCTGCCACGGTTGCACGAGTTTGATCAGGAGTTGTCCGGCGATATAGCCGGCGATTTCGCAATCGGGCGGCAGTTTGAGTGCGGCGGTGCGGCCGTCTGAAAAAGACTTGGTAATAGGTTTTTGGTGAAAAAGCCGGCAGCAGCTTCGATTAAATCGACGGGCGAACCGAGTCCGTCCAGATAACGCCAGGCCTGCACCATCACGCCGTCTTCCTCCATGCGGAAAACCGGCAGGCCGTCTGAAAATGCCTGGCCGCGCCGCAACAGCCACACTTCGCGCGGATAACCCGACGCGGTGAGCTGGCGTTCGTCCCACGCGGGGCAGACCCACACACTGTCCGCGTCGCGCCAGGCGATGTGGTTTTGCCTGCGGGAAAATGAAAGCCGCCTTCGACGATGCGGCGGTTGGCCAAATCGAATTCGACGGTATATGCCGCGTCGCCGCCTGCCGCACTCCAGCGTCAGCAGGAGCTTGCAGGGGCTGTTCGACATAGTGCGACACGCCGTCCAAATACACGTCGTCGCCCGAAAATTTCATCGAAATTGGCTACGGAAAACAGGATTTCCCAATCGGGCATCCCCGCACGGTAAGACGCGGCCGAGCAGACGCGGTACACGCCTTTGGGAAACTCCTCGCTTTGATGGAAAATGGTACATGCGGGCGCGGTGTTCCTGACAAAAAGGAATCTGCCTCTCATCCTGCAACTGGGCGAAAATATCGTCCCGCAGAACGGAAAATTCGGCCGAACCGGCAAACTGCGCCAGTGTTTCGGCATGCGCTTCGGCGGCGAAGCGGCGGGTTTCAGGGTCGTTTAAATCGTGGAAGCGGGCGTAAGGGTCGTGCATGGTGGAAGGCCGTCTGAGCGGGGATTATAGCGGCAAATGTTTGTCCGGTCGGATTGGAGGCCGTCTGAAAAGCGGTATTCAGACGGCCTCGATAGCATTAACAGGTTGTTTTTCCCGTAGCAACAAAATATCCATCCTGCGATATTGATGCCGAAAAATGCAGGCTGCTTTACGGAAATGTCCGCCACGCCGCGCACGCGGCCGAGTACGTTCAGGCGGTTCAGGTCTTCGCCTGAGATTTCCATATCGGCAGTAGTCGGGGTTGTCCGCCATCAGGATGATTTTTGTCCAACAGCACCCTGCACGCGCCGCACCCAGCGGTGTGCACCGATTTCAGGCGGTAGATTTTTGCCGTCTTTCAGAATGGTATCGGACCAAATCGACCAGTATCGGGCATTCACCTTCCAAGGTCGGCTTCATGGCGATGCCGTCCACGGATATGAATGCGCCGTTTTGAACACCGATCTTTTCCCGCAAACTCGCGGGCGAATGCCAAAGGTGCAGGCTGCTTTTTCCGCTTGGTCGATGGGTTTTGCCGCCGTTGCCGATCAGGGCGGGCGGGAATGGCGGAAGGGGTTTTGCTCGCGTTTCTCTCCTGCCTATCTTTTTCAACTCGCCAACGCATCCGCCATCGCGCCGAATTTGCAGGCTGCTTTTCGCGCCGCGGCTTGCCAGGGCGGCTGTTTGCGCTCGCGTTTTTCGGTTTCAGGTAGCCTTTTTGCCGCGTTTTTCCGCGCCCGCTTCGCTCATCAAGCGCATAGTCAGCGCGATGCGTTTTCTGGCGGCATCGACTTCCAGTACTTTCACTTTCACCACGTCGCCGGCTTTCACGACTTCGCGCGGGTCTCTGGACGAACTTGTTGGATAGGGCGGAGATGTGCACCAAAGCCGTCTTGATGGACGCCGATGTCCACGAATGCGCCGAAGTTGGCGACGTTGGAAACCACGCCTCGAGTATCATGCCGACTTGCAAGTCGCTGATTTCGTGGATGCCTTCGGCGAAGGAGGCCGTCTGAAACTCGCCGCGCGGGTCGCGGCCGGGTTTTTCCAGCTCGGACAGGATGTCCAGAATGGTCGGCAGGCCGAAGCGTTCGTCGGTGAAGTCGGACGCTTTGATTTGCTTCACGCGCTCGCGGTTGCCGATGAGTTCGGCGGCGGTAATACCTTGTTGCGCCAGCATTTTGGCGACGACGGGATGAGCTTCGGGGTGCACCGCGCTCGCGTCCAGCGGCTCTTTGCCGCCGTTAATCCGCAAAAAGCCTGCCGCCTGCTCGAAGGTTTTTTCGCCCAAACGCGGCACTTTCAGCAATTTTTTGCGGCTGTCGAACGCGCCGTTTTCATCGCGGTAGGCGACAATGTTTTGGGCAAGGGTTTGATTCAAACCGGAAATCCGCGCCAAGAGCGGGGCGGACGCGGTGTTCACGTCCACGCCGACGGCGTTCACGCAGTCTTCGACCACCGCGTCCAGCGATTTGGCGAGCTGGCTTTGGTTCACGTCGTGCTGATACTGCCCCACGCCGATGGATTTGGGGTCGATTTTGACCAACTCGGCGAGCGGGTCTTGCAGCCTGCGGGCGATGGACACCGCGCCGCGCAGGGAAACGTCCAAGTCAGGGAACTCGCGCGCCGCCAGTTCGGACGCGGAATAAATCGACGCGCCGGCTTCGGAAACGACGATTTTTGTGCAGGCTGCTTTCAGGCATTCCGCGCACGCAGTTCGCCCGCGATTTTGTCGGTTTCGCGGCTGGCGGTACCGTTGCCGATGGCGATGAGCTTCACGCCGTGTTGTTTAATCAGGCGCGACAGCGTTGCAAACATATTGTTTTCTTGATGCAAATAGACAATGACCGTATCCAGCAGCTTGCCCGTATCGTCCACCACGGCGCATTTCACGCCGTTGCGGTAGCCGGGGTCAAGACCGAGCGTGGTCAGCCGTCCGGCGGGCGCGGCGAGCAGCAAGTCTTTGAGGTTGCGGGCAAACACGGTAATCAGCGTCGGTGTCGGCGGCTTCTTTCAGACGGCCTAAAGGCTTCGAGTTCCAGCGACAAAAGATTTTCGCGCGCCAAGTCAGGCGCACGGTGTCGCGCAGCCATTTGTGGCCGTCTGAAACGCGAAACGGCGGGTGATGATTTGCTCGTATTCGCTTTGCTGCGTAATCGGCGTGTCGTCGGGCTGGTATTTGAGCGCAATGTTCAACACGCCCTCGTTGCGGCCGCGCAACACCGCCAGCGCGCGGTGGCTGGGCATGGTGCGAATAGGTTCGCGGTGGTCGAAATAATCGCTGAATTTTTCGCCTTCGGTTTCTTTACCTTCAACGACTTGCGCATGATTTCGGCTTCATTCCACAGCTGTCGCGCAGCGTGCCGATGAGTTCCGCGTCTTCGGCAAACTGCTCCATCAGAATCGCGCGTGCGCCGTCCAGCGCGGCTTTGGTGTCGGGAACGTTTTTCGTTCAGGTAGCCTTGTGCGGTGGCTTCCACATCCTGCGGCTGCTCGGCAAGCAACACGTCCGCCAGTGGCTGCAAACCGTGTTCGCGCGCAATTTGCGCTTTGGTGCGGCGTTTGGGCTTGTAGGGCAGATACAGGTCTTCCAGCGCGGTTTTTGTTGTCGGCGGCTTCGATGGCAGCCTGCAATTCGGGCGTGAGTTTGCCTTGTTCTTCAATGCTTTTTAACACAACGGCTTTGCGTTCTTCCAGCTCGCGCAGGTATTGCAGCCGCTCGGCAAGCTGGCGCAGCTGCGTATCGTCCAGCCCGCCCGTGGCTTCCTTTGCGGTAGCCGGGCGATAAGGGTGACGGTCGCGCCGTCGTCTAAAAAGCTCGACGGCGGCGGTGATTTGGGCGGCGGTGGCGGAGAGTTCTTGAGAGAGGATTTGGGTGATGTTCATGGGGGTCCTTTTGATGGGTGCAGGCTGCTTTTTGGGGCTGCCTGAAATTAAGGGTTTTCGTTTTTCAATATAGCCCAGATAGCCGGTTGAAGGTGGCAAATCCATATTTTCCAATTCTGAGAGGATTGATAGCTCACAAACCCGCCAGTTTGGGCGGGCGTTTCTTCATCTTGCGCAGCTATCCATTTTTCAAATACTTCGTTTCGTTCAAATTCTTCTTCGGATTCGACATATACAAGGTTTAAAGATTTTTCGGCGGCGGTTTGCCCGCCGAAGTTTTCCAAGATACAGCTGTCGGAAGTTTCAAAAACGCCGTATCCATTTTCCATCCTCCGCTTTGCCCCATGCCAGATAATCCGTTACACGGTAAGAACCGAAATATTGAACTTCTTTTGAATTGGTCTAATAACGGCTCTGTCAGTGCATATTGAACGGGCGTTCCGGATGGAGGCACGGCAGGGGCCAAATGGCTGACAACGAACACCCAGCCGCGAATGCGAGGGCGATACGAAAACAGGTTGCAGGCTGCTGATAGTTCGCCACTTCCATGATTTGAAAACCGCTTTGCCAGTTGGCCGGCTGTATATTCTGCAACGGCAGCTTTTTCCAATACGGCCTCGGGCGAATCGGATTTGACCGCCAGCCAATTGGTTTTGAAACCGAATGACAGAGGTTGGTCGGGCTGTGTGGATTTCAGGCATCGTGGTTTTGGTTTGCAGCTTGGCTTTCGGTTTGGCTTGATGATGCGAAACCCAATTTGTTCAGCAATCCGGACAAAAATTTTGCATGGTGCTTTTCCCTTTCAAGGCAATATTTTTCAGATACTTCATGAAATAATTTGAGGCAGGAATCGTCTGAAAAACAAAGGTGGATTAGTGCCACATCGTGATAGGGCTTTCAGGCCGTCTGAAGGCAAAACCGGATGGTGGGCAAACGGTTTTTACCGGGCGTTTCCGCCTTGCATGACGATTGCCTGCATTTTTGATGGTGATGCGTAAAAGGAGGTTTGTGCAGGATGTTTGCCTATGTTTTTGGGCATGTATTTGAAGAGGGCTCGTCCGAAATATTTTTCAGACGGCCTCGCTTTGAATTCTGTTTATTGTCAGACGGAATCGGCTTAGATTTCGGTCTGCGTTTTCGGTTTTACGCTGGTAACGATACCGTCTCGGCGGTTTTGCTGTTTCTGCCCTTTGCCGTTGGGAAGGATTTGTTCGACCTTCACGTTGGCCGTTCCGGTGTGGATAAAGCCGAGTTCTTTGGCGGCGGCTTTGGACACATCCATTACGCGGTTGCCGTGGAAGGGGCCGCGGTCGTTGATGCGGACGATGACGCTTTTGCCGTTGGAGAGGTTGGTTACGCGCGCATAACTGGGGATGGGCAGCGTGCGGTGGGCGGCAGAGAGGGTGTTCATGTCGAAGCGTTCGCCGCTGGAGGTTTTGCCGTGGAAGCCGGGGCCGTACCATGAGGCCTTGCCAGTTTGGCTGAATTGTTCGATTTTTTGGTCGGTTGGTATCGTTTGCCGGCTACTTTGTAGCTGAGGTTGGCTGTTTTGCAGCGCGGCTCGGTTTGGACGACTACATCAGGTTGGGCGGTGGCCGCGGCTTGAACCGAAGTGTCTGCGGCGGGAGAGGCGTAGGCGCTGAGTGAGAAGGCGGCAACCAGGCCGACGAATAAGTTTGGTTTGGTTTGAATCAAAACTAAATCCTGTTCCGGAGTTGATAAGGTTGGCGGCCGCAAAACTCCTTTACGGCCTGTTTTTTCAGACGGCCTGTCTGTATGGCAGCTTATAGGCCGTCTGAAAAACCGTTTTGCCGCCACGCTTCGAAAACGACGACGGCCACTGTGTTCGACAAATTCATGCTTCTGCTGCCCGCTTTCATCGGCAGGCGGATTTTTTGCCCCGCCGGAAGGCTGTCGAGGATTTCGGCAGGCAGGCCGCGGGTTTCCGGACCGAACAGAAAAACGTCGCCCGGCCGGAATGATACTTTGGTCGGGACGTATGCTGCCCTTGGTGGTCAGCGCGAAAAATACGGCGGCTGGAAAGGGCGGACAGGCAGTCGGCGAAGTTTTCATGCACGGTCAGGCTGGCGAATTCGTGATAGTCCAGCCCGGCGCGTTTCATTTTGCTCGAATCGAGCGGGAAACCGAGCGGTTTGACCAGGTGCAAAATCCGCACCGAGTTGGCGCACAGCCGGATGATGTTGCCCGTATTGGGCGGGATTTCCGGCTGGTATAAAAACGACAGTAAACATAAAATCAGTCACTTAAAACGGGAGGCACTATGCCCCATGCGGCGCGGCCGTCAAGATTTTTGCATTTTGGCCTGGGCCAGCGTCCAGCAGTATAGGTTTTCCAGCCCCGCCTGCTTTAGCATTCGGGAAAGTTCGGCCAATGTTGCGTTTGTGGTCGCAACGTCGTCGATTAACAGCAAATTGCGTTTTTTAACATCGCCCGCCACGCGGAACAGCCCCTGCCACATTTTTCTTCCGCCGCGCATACGGCAGTGTGCTTTTGCGGCGGTGCAGGCCGTCTGAAAACGGTATCTTCGGGCAGCAGGGCAGGCCGTATCGGACAGACAGCAGGCGGGCGAGTTCGCCGCATTGGTTGAAGCCGCGTTCCACCAACCTCTCGCGGCTCAGCGGTACGGCGAGGATGCCGTCTATACCGGCATCGTGCAGCCAGGGCGGCGGCAGGGCGGCCATCAGTTCTGCCAACAAACGCTTCAAGGCTATCTGCCGCAGGTGTTTGAATTCGTGCAACAGGCCGCTGATGGGCGGTTCGTAATGCAGCGACGACCATAATTTTTCAAACGGCGGCGATTTGCGCTGACAGCCGCCGCAGGGGGAAATGCCGTCGCCGATGCCGCCGCAGCGCGGGCAGCTTTTGGCTGCCGGCAACGGCCGAACAGCACAAATCGTCCAGGCAGTCGCGGCATATGCCTCCTGAAGCCGAAGCGTGGCATAATAAGCAGCATTCCGGCACACACAAATGCAACCATCGGGAAAGGATATTCATGAACAAGCATCTTCCTCATTCTGTTTACCTGATACACGGCTGGGCGGCAAAGCGGCCATGTATTCGCAGACCTTTGCCCGCTGTTGCCGACAAACTGGCAGGTACGCGCGCCCGACTTACCCGGACACGGTGCCGGACAGTTGAACGGCGCGTTCGACATCATGGCCGCCGCCGACACTTTGGCAGCCGAAATGCCCGACAACAGCGATATCGTCGGCTGGTCGCTCGGCGGGCTGGTGGCACCTCTACATCGCCATCCGCCATCCACACAAAGTCCGCCGCCCGTGCCTGACCTCGTCGTTTCGCCAAATTCCTCGCCACCACCGACTACCCGCAAGGCTGAACCGGTCGGCCTTGGACAAAATGATTGCCCTGTTCGAACAGGACTACCCGAAATATATGCGCCAGTTTCTGCAACTGCAACTGCTGAACACGCCGGACGGCGAGGAAATCATCGCCTCCGTCCTGCCCGACATGATCAAAAACGGCACGCCTCGCCGCCCTGCAAAAAGCGCGCTTTGACGCACTCGCACCTGCCGACGCACGCCCCTTCCTGCGCCAAATCCGCCAGCCCGTCTTGCTGGTTTACGGCGGGAAAGACAGCATCACCCGCCGCGCATGGGCGAATACCTGGAAACAACACCTGCCGTTTGCCGAATTGCAGATTATCGAAAAAGCGGCACACGCCCCCTTCCTCAGCCATGCCGCCGAATTTTCCGGCCTATTGGAAACGCTTCTTCGGCTGAATATTTTTCAGACGGCCTGACAACCCCCCATCATCCGGAACCCTATATGAACGACCACGACCCGACAGGAACACCTTTGGCACCACTGGCCGCAGGCATGGTATCCCGTCGCCCGCGTATCCGGCTTTGCACCGGAAAAGTACACAACGGCCACCTGTGCGGCCGCGAATGGGTGCTTTTACCGCGGAGAAGACGGCGTTTTCCGCGCCACGGACGCATTCTGCCCCCACATGGGCGCACACCTGAAAAACGCGCGCGCGTAGACGGCTGCTCCCTGGAATGCGGCCCTGCACGGCTGCCTGGTAGACCCGCGCAACAAACCGACACCGAACTGCCGCCCATCAGCAAAGGCTGCCGCATCGGCGCACAAGCCTGGCACTGCATCGAACGCTTCGGACTGGTTTGGCTGCACCCGCCGACCGCCGAACCCTCCCCGCCGTTTGACAACAACGGCCATCACTCGACCGCAGGCCTGCGCCGCATCTGCGCTGACTGGCGCGCCAGCGATCTGCAACGGCTTCGACCTCCGCACATGGCGATGGTGCACCAGCGCACCGTAGACGGAGAACCACCAGTTCGAACCCTTGCCCGAAGGCGGCCTCAAAAATGACCCTACCGCACCCGCATCCTGCCCAAAGGCGCGGCTTTTTCCAGCTGGCTGATGCAACGGCTGTCGGGCGGGCATATCGACTTAATCCACACCTCGCATCGGCAGCAGCATCATGGTGCAAAGCCGCGTCGGTTGCTTTCTGCACGGCAGGCGTTTTTCGCCCTCCTGCCCGAAAAACCCCGCCGGACATCCGCCCGAACAACCGGCACACAGGCCTTTGCCGCCATCGGCATCCCGCACGGCGCACCCCTGCACCGCCTGCAACTTTGGATTGCCCGCTTCCTCTACCTGGCCTTCCTGAAAAAAGACTTCGTCGTCGTCGAACACATGCGCCTGAAACTCGACGGTGCGGACGACCTCGGCGTCAAACAAGTCGCCGCCTACCAAAAGCAGCCTCAAAAGCATGTAAGCGCCGTCTGAAAGAAAGAACCTCACCCCAACAAACATGATAGACCTCCACTGCCACTCCACCGTCTCCGACGGCGCACTCGCCCCGGCCGAAGTCGTCCGCCTCGCCCGCGCCAACGGCTGCACCCTGCTCGCCCTGACCGACCACGACCACACCGGCGGTTTGGCCGAAGCCCGTGCCGAAGCCGAAACCCTCGGCATCCGTTTTATCAACGGCGTGGAAATCTCCGTTACCTGGCGCAAACGCACCATACACATCGTCGGCCTCGACTTCGACGAACACCACGCCCCGCTGCAAAACCCACTGGCCGAAGTCCGAAAAGGCCGTCTGAAAAGACCGAAGCCATTGCCGCCAAACTCGAGGCATCTTCGGCGCATACGAAGGCGCATTGGAACGGGCGGCCAACCCGGAAATGGTCAGCCGCACCCACATCGCCACCTTCCTGCTCGACAACGGCCATGTCCGCAACAAACAGCAAGCCTTCACCAAATACCTCGGCGAAGGCAAACCCTGCTCCATTTCCACCAATGGGCCGAATTGGCCGACTGCGTGGGCGCAACAAACGAAGCGGGCGGCATCGCGGTCATCGCCCACCCCATGCGCTGCAACCTGTCCGCCACCGCCAAGCGCAACCCGTTCGACGAATTCAGCCCCCGGGCGGGCGCGCCATCGAAGTACACAGCGGCAACAGCAACGCCAACGACCGCCACAACTGCGCCCTGCTGGCGGAACGCCACGGCCTGCTGGCCGGCGCGGGCAGCGATTTCCACCGCCCCGGCGACTACGGCGGCGGCATCCCAGGCGCATGCCCCGCCCTGCCCGGGACCGCTGCCGCCCCTGTATGGCATGCCTTCCGCACGCCTTATGCCGGCTGGAAGCAGTGAAAATAAAAGGCCGTCTGAAAACCATTGTTTGGGTTTTCAGACGGCCTTTTCAATCGGAAATGCCTGCAATCAGTTTGGATATGGGAATGACAGGAATAGGCGGGCTAAATTGGCTGAACTCGAGTGACTAGAGCAGACTTGCATCCTTGTGTGCTGATTTTTTACCAGTTTCGCATCAAAACATCAAATCTGCCGTATGTCCCTATTGGATCAAAGCAGGACCCATGAATCTCGCAGAATTAGTATTCAACATAACGAATCGCTGTTTTCAGCCCTATCGGTCGCCGTCCTTTTTCGGCAGTGGTTGGGACGTTATTTTGGCGGCATCCTTTCAGGAAGGCTTCGCTTTTTTTCTGATTTGATTTCGGTTTCTACCCGCCGTTATTTCTCGCTTTTTCAGACTGCACATCTCGAATCTCGTAGAATGCTTTTGCATTTCTTCGCGGGTCATCTGGTTTCGCGGCCTTCGTAGGCCGCTCTGCAAAAGCTTCAATATAATTTTCAATATCGATTTCCCCACTGCTTCGCCCGTCTCTTTCCAAATCATGCCGAATATGACACCTTTTGCATAACCGTATTTCGTTGGACAGGCGTGGAAAAAGGGGCATGTTTGTTGCGGCGGACGCGGCGGCATTTTTCCGCCTCGCTTTCCGTTTGGCCTGCTTATGTGTCGAACGCGCCTTTTTGTTCTTTTTGTTTTCTGATGGTGTGTATACCCATTCTTCCCCAAATCGCTTCGGCTTGTTTTTCGATCATCTTGGTCGGCTCTGCCTTTGTAAATGGCCAATATGGCCTCAGCCATGGCGTCCATATCGATTTCCTGACCCATCTCTTTTATCAACCTCATTCTTTCGCCGTTAGCTATGCCCAATGCGTAAGCCGCCCTTTGGCCAAATGTTTTGAGAGAAGCGTCATTGGCGTATGTTTTGCCGATACGGCTTCCTCTGCCTGATTTTCGGTCAGCTTCGTTTTACCTTCCGGCCCGGATGCACAACCGTGAGCAGGCATCTCAAGGCAAGTGAGGGGCTGTGGCAGCGAGAGTGGCTAGCGAAAAAGGCACAAGCAAATGCCAACATACCGACTCTGAAAGTCATATATATTTTTATGTGTGTATTGAAGCGGTTGCCTACTTTTCAGACGGCCTTTCTTTTATAAAGCCCCTGCCTCTTCGAGTACGTTTTGGGCGGCGAGTTCAGCGTGTCGCGACGCAGCATGTGGTGCAGTTCGTGAAAATCGCGCTGCAGGGCGGCGCACCTTCGGCGATTCGTACCATTTGATCAGCGCGTCGGCCAGCAGTTGCGGTTTGGCGCGGCTTTGCAGCAGTTCGGGCACGGCCTCGCGCCCCAGCAGGATGTTGGGCAGGCTGACGTGCGGCACTTTTGATTTTCCGCTCACATAGGCGCGAGGTCAGCGGGGAGATTTTGCAGCTGATGACCATCGGGCGTTTCGCACAGGGCGACTTCTAGGTGGCGGTGCCGCTGGTTACCAATACGGCATCGGCGGCGGCAGCCAGTCGGCATGGGCGGTCATCAGTTGTATGGGCAGGTGTTTGAACCGCTCTTCGGCCAGCAGGGCGGTCAGGCGGTTGCGTGTGGCGTGGGTGGCGACGGGCAGCAGGAAGCGGGCGGCGGGGTAGCGTTGCAGTGTGAGTTTGGCCGTCTGAAAAAATATCGGCGCCATGTAGTCGATTTCGCTGGACGCGCTGCCGGGCAGCAGGCAAATACGGGGGTGTCGCCGTCGAGTTTCATTCTCTGCCGGGCGGCGGCGCGGTCGGCTTCCAGCGGCATGGTTTGCGCCATCGGATGGCCAACGAATTCCGCCCGTCCGCCCGCGTCGCGGTAGAGCTGCGGTTCCATCGGGAAGAGGCAGAGGACGCGGTTGGCCTGGCGGACGATTTTATTGACGCGTCCGCGCCGCCATGCCCAAACGGAGGGGCTGACGCAGTGGACGGCGGGCTGCCCGTCTGTTTGAGTTTTTCTTCTTTGACGTGAGGGCAGTCGGCGCGTCGATGCCGACGAAACACGTCCATGCCGCGCGCGCGCGCATCAATCAGGCCTTTGCGGATGGAGAGGATTTGCGCAGCGTTTGACGACTTTGGCAAACTCAGCACGGCGCGAGTTTTTCCTGTTCGTAGAGGCTGTCGAAACCGAGCGCGGTCATGCGCGGGCCGCCGATGCCGGTGAAACGGGCGTCGGACAGCGGGCGCGGATGGCTTCCATCAGGTGCGCGCGCCGAGCAGGTCGCCCGAGGCTTCGCCCGCGCACAGGGCGATGAGGGGAGGTTTTGTTCATGTGTTCGAAGGATGCGTTTTCGTTTGACTGGCTGAATGGCGGCGTACCGCCCGAAGTGGTTGAGGCCGTCGAGCGCGGTTTCGGGCCAAAAACCGATGTGTCTCTGTGCTTTCAGACGGCCTTTTGTTCAGGCTTTCTGCCAGCCGCCGTTGCAGTCTCCGCCGCCAGCTCGCGGTAGGGCCTGCGCCTTTGGCTTTGGCATCGTACACGCAGCGCGGGCATGCCGTGGCTGGGAGCCTCGGCCAGCCGCACGTTGCGCGGGATGGTGGTGGCGAAGAGCTGCTGCCGAAGCGCTGCTGTTGCATTGTTCGCCGACTTCCGCCGCCAGACGGCTGCGGCTGTCGAACATGGTGCGGACGATGCCTGTCAGGTCGAGCTTTAGTTGATGGCCTGACGGATTTTACGGACGGTGGCCACCAAGGTCGGAAAATGCCCTCGAGTGCGTAGTATTCGCTACACCATGGGCACGATCGCCGTCCGGCGGCCACCAGCCCGTTCAGGGTCAGCAAGGTCAGCGTGGGCGGGCAGTCGATGAGGATGAAGTCGTAATCGTCCGCCACTTCGGCCAACGCGTTTTTCAGCCGCATTTCGCGGGCGATTTCGCACCAGTTCGACTTCCGCCCGGCCAGCCGCGCGCGGTTGGCGGCCAAGACGTGATAGCCGCTGCTGCCGGTACGACCGCCGTTTTCACGTCGGCCTCGCCTAGCAAGACATGGTAGACACCGTGCCGGATGGCGGTTTTGTCGACCGCTGCCCGTGGTGCGCGCGCGCTGCGGGTCGAGGTCTACCACCAAAACGCGGCGGCCGTCGGCGGCCAGCGAGGCCGCTAAAGGTTGACGGCGGTGGTGGTTTTGCCTACGCCGCCTTTTTGGTTGGCAATGGCGATCATATGTGCGTCATGGTTTTGGTCGGCCCGTTTGTGTGTCGAAACGGCGGATTGTACCGTTATTTGCCGCCGCGCCGAAACAGATCGCGCAAGGCCGTCTGAAAGACGGTTTCAGACGGCCTGCCGTTTCTTTATAATGACGCGCTTGATATCCGCACCCATATCCCCGAAAGAAAAACCCCATGAAGAAATACCGCCGGTTTTTGCTGCTTGCCGCCCTGTTCGCCTGCGGCGGCCAGCCTGCCGAAAATGTCGAACAGCCGCCGAAACCCGAATTTACCGTCAAATTCCTCGATATTTCGGTGCTGGTGCCGAAGCTGCCTTTTGGGCGAACCGAAAATCAGCGAGGGGCAGGGACGGCGAAAAACCACCGCTATCCGATTAACGGCCTGCCCGGAAGACAATTTTCGTCGAAATCAGCGGAGCATCCCCGAAAAACATGCATGCGGTTAACGGCCGGTGCATGGAAGACCCCGCTGCCGGCTGGGCGCAGGGCAGCGTCTGCCGCGATCTGTTCGACAAACTGACCGCCGCCGTAACCGCTAAGCCCGACGTTATCGGTAACTACCTGCTCAGCCACGGCGGTTTGCAGCCCGTGTCGGAACAACGCGCTTACGGCGCAGTCCAAGACAACGGACGCTTCGTGTTCGACGTAGACCGCAAAAGAGCATGTTCTCCGCCGCGCCGCCGCTCAAACGGTTTGAGGCCAAAGTCTGCGATCACCCGACCCGCATAGCTGAACGCCGCCCGGCACTGTCCGCATCACCACGAGTGCTGAGTGCATCGATGCGTAAACCAAACACCCTGACTCCGTCCTCCATCTGCTGACCGCCCGCCTCGCCGCGAGGTCTCTTGCAGTCAGTTGCGCCGCATCCGCACCGGCGGCCTGCTGGCGGCGGAATTCACCACGCTCGCCCGGCAGCTCCGCCTGGTTTGATACGAGGTGGTCGCGGCAGCAACGAAGCGAAACAACGTCTGTTGGGCGTTTCCGCCGACAGCCTGCGGCAATGCGGCGCAGTCAGCGAAGCCGTGGTGCACGAAATGGCGGCGGGGCACGGCAGGCGGCGGATGCCGACTACGCCCCTCAGCATTTCGGGCATCGCCGCCCGGACGGCGGCAGCCCCAAAACCCGTCGGCACCGTCTGCTTCGGCCCTGCTGACCGTCAAACCACCTATGCCCGCACCGCCTGCTTCAACGGCAACCGCGACGAAATACGGCGGCAGGCGGTCGATTTCGCCCTCGCGTTTCCTCAACGAAACCTGTCATCTGCACAATAAGCAGGCAGAAATGTGATATTCATGTATTTCGAAAATTTAACGGTTTACACCCGATTTTATAC